>ERZ773157.1058-NODE-1058-length-28366-cov-3.933136_pt1 | contig 28366 bp, 29 predicted proteins | sample MGYA00511480_ERZ773157 | MGnify/ENA primary metagenome ERZ773157 (study PRJEB29015, sample SAMEA2737863) | human gut metagenome | biome: human gut; feature: human-associated habitat; material: faeces | place: China | collected 2012 ... | reverse complement strand
GACAGGCGGACTGGTACCTACGACGGATGACCTGACCAAAGAGACTGCAGCGCAGCTGATGGGGAAAGGTCTGGTGATGGATATGCACAGCCTGGAACGCGTCGAGGCGTATTTTAAGGCGCGCAGGATCGAAATGACCGAAAATAACAAAAAACAGGCGCTCTGCCCGGAAGGAGCGATGGTGCTCGACAACGATAACGGTACAGCACCGGGACTGATTCTGGAAGAAAAAGGAAAGCGTATGATTTTATTGCCCGGTCCTCCGAACGAGCTGCATCCGCTGTTTGAGCAGCAGGTAAAACCGTATTTACAGAAGCTCAGTCCGGAAATTTTCTATTCCCGCACCGTAAAGCTGTGTGGAATCGGCGAGAGCAAGGCTGCAGCGATGATTCAGGATATGATCGATGCGCAGACGAATCCGACGATCGCGCCCTATGCCAAAACCGGCGAGGTACATCTGCGTGTAACTGCCCGTGCAAAAGACGAGCAGGAGGGCAAAAAGCTGGTGAAGCCTGTTATACGCGAGCTGAAAAAACGCTTCGGTGAAATGGTTTACACGACAAAGGAAGAGCGGACGCTGGAAGAAGCGGTTGTGAAGCTGCTAAAGAAAAATAAGATGAGCATTACCTGTGCGGAATCCTGCACCGGAGGCCTTCTGGCTGGCAGAATTGTCAATGTGGCGGGAGCATCCTCCGTGTTCCAGACCGGTTATGTGACCTACGCGAATCAGGCGAAACGACGGCTCCTTGGCGTAAAAAAGAGTACGTTAAGGGAATTCGGTGCGGTCAGCACGCAGACGGCAAAGGAGATGGCCTCCGGCGCGCTTGCGGCGGCGAAGGCAGACGTCGCGGTATCGATCACCGGAATCGCAGGACCAGACGGAGGAACGGCACGCAAGCCAGTCGGACTGGTTTATATCGGCTGCAGCGTGCAGGGACATACGATCGCGCAGGAATATCGATTTTCCGGAAACCGTGAAAAAATTCGCGACAATGCGGTATCCGCAGCGCTGACGCTGACGCGGCGCTGTATTTTGGAGAATTGTTCGAAAAAGGAGTGATCGGGGATGAAGAAGCACCAAAATCACCGTTATTTTACGGCTGTCTGCATCGCTTCGGCAATCTTTGCAGTTCTGCTATGCCTCGCCCTGTTCCTGATTGTGACGGGTGACCGCTCGGAGCTTGAACGTGTGGAGGCACAGGCGGCAGTCTTTCTGGAACAGATGGAGCAGGCGGCGGACTCTGCAAGGCAGAGCGCTATTGCAGGTGCACAGGACAATTTTGGAAATTCGATGCCGGGGATGCCAGATGCTTCGTCAGGCATACAGCCTGGCCAGGCGGACTCTGCCTCCGGCAAATCCACGGATGAAACCTATGTTCCGTCTGCGGACGATGAGTATTATGAAAAAATCACGGATGCGATTCGCGATGACCTCCCTTACGGCGTGGAGTGGCAGGAGTGTGATTTGAGCCGCAAGCAGGAGGATGCGTCGTTTTATGCGTTGTATCCGAAGCTGACCGGTGAGATCAGGAATCGGGATTATTTGAATGAAATCATCGAAAAGCAGGCGCTTCTTTATAAAAATTACTGTCAGATGTACGTCGAACAGGCGGGCTTTGATTCCTGTCACATCCAGTGCTTTGGCTATGTCACGAACATGGACAGCGAGCATCTGAGTGTTGTGTTCGATCAGAAGTTTTATCTGAATAACCAGAGCATGCCGGGACTGTCTGCGATCAATATCGATGTGGAGACAGGGACAATCCTGAAAAAAGAACAACAGTTTAACTATTCGACGCGACTGGCAGAACGATTCCGCAAACAGTGCCAAAAACAGAACGGTCTGGAACTGTCAGAAAACGAGTGGCCGACGGAGATGCTCCGGAAGCTTCTTTCCTCGGATGGAGGTATTTTCTTCTATACGCCGGTCGGCCTGGAAATCGGGTTTAACTATAATGGCGTGAACAATCAGTTTGGATGGATGACGGCGACGATAAAGGACTACGAGGACTATCTGAAAAAAATGTAAAGCGGCAGGGGATCGCCCGGTTCCGTTATGGAGCGTGGGCGATCCCCTGCGTTGACGATTTATAGCATTGCACCGAAATCGGTCACGATCACCTGTCCCGTGATGGCGCGGGATTCGTCACTTGCGAAGAAAAGGATCACGTTGGCAACATCCTCTGCGGTGCAGGACGGTGTCTTTAAATTGCTGTGAGCAGCCATTGCGCCGATCATATCCGGGTCGAGCACGGCAGGATCAGTTCCGGTCGTCATTGGTGTGATGATATTCCCGGGGCAGATCGCATTGCAGCGGATGCCGGTCTGCTGGAAACGGAGCGCAGTGTGCTTGGTCACACCGATCACGGCAGCCTTGGAAGCGACATAAGCGGCCCCACCGCAGCCTTTTACGCCTGCTACGGAAGCGACGTTGACGATCGAAGCGCCCGACTGCATTCGTCTGGCAGCAGCACGCATACAGCGCATGGTTCCTTTCTGGTTCGTCTCAACAATGCGGTCGAGATCTTCATCCAAAAAGCGGTCGATTGGTTTTAAGCCGGTTTCCAGAATTCCGGCATTGTTGATGAGAATATCAATTTTACCGTATTTTTTCAGGACCAGCTCCATGAGCCGTTCGGGATCCTCCGGTTTGGAAATATCGGTGGAGACAGCAAAAGCTTCGCCGCCGGCGGCTTTAATTTCCTCGGCAACCTTCGTCAGGGCGGCCTCCCTGCGGGCGGTGATGACAACAACAGCCCCCTCTTTTGCAAACAATTTGGCGGTCGCTTCCCCGACACCGGAATTTCCGCCGGTGATGACAGCTACTTTTCCTTTCAAACGATCCATACAGTACCCTCCTTGTCTGTTTGATAATTTTATTATACTATTTTCAGACAGGGGAGGCAATCCTGAACTGTATCTCAAAAGATACCGGGGAAAGGCTGTTCAGACCGGTGTTTTTATGATATGCTGAAAAAACAGACTGCTATTCATACGAAGAATTTCTGGGGAAATGCATGCCGCGCATGAACCGTAACTTCTGTTGTTGACAAAATCGAACAAATGTTTTATGATAATACCAGAACATCCGTTCTTATGTAGAAGGAGACAGCATGGAAAGAGAAGAAAAATTAAAAGCGCTCGACGCAGCGATTGCAAAGCTTGAAAAAGAATATGGCAAGGGAGCAGTGATGAAGCTCGGCGACCCTGCCTCTCAGATGAATGTGGAGACGATCCCGACCGGTTCCCTGAGCCTGGATATTGCACTGGGACTGGGCGGAATCCCTAAGGGACGTGTTATCGAGATCTACGGACCGGAATCCAGTGGTAAGACGACGGTTACCCTGCATATGATCGCAGAAGTACAGAAAAACGGCGGAATCGCCGGATTTATCGACGCAGAGCATGCGCTTGACCCTGTTTATGCGAAGAATATCGGCGTAGATATCGATAACCTTTATATTTCCCAGCCGGACAACGGTGAACAGGCGCTGGAAATTGCGGAGACGATGGTTCGCTCCGGCGCGATCGATATCGTTGTTGTGGACTCTGTTGCGGCTCTGGTACCTAAGGCGGAGATCGAGGGCGACATGGGCGACAGCCATGTAGGCTTGCAGGCGCGTCTGATGTCCCAGGCACTGAGAAAGCTGACCGGTGTCATCAGCAAGTCCAACTGTACCGTGGTATTTATCAACCAGCTGCGTGAGAAGGTCGGCGTTATGTTCGGTAACCCTGAGACAACGACTGGCGGACGTGCGTTGAAATTCTACGCTTCGATCCGTATGGATGTGCGCAGAATCGAATCCTTAAAGCAGGGCGGTGAAGTGGTCGGCAACCGTACCCGTGTCAAAGTCGTTAAAAACAAGATTGCGCCTCCGTTCAAGGAAGCGGAATTCGATATCATGTTCGGAGAAGGTATTTCCGTTGTCGGGGATATTCTGGATCTGGCAGCGAACATCAACGTCGTGAACAAGAGCGGCGCATGGTATGCTTACGAGGGCAATAAGATCGGTCAGGGACGTGAAAATGCCAAAAGCTACTTAAAGGATCATCCGGACATCTGCGAGGAGATCGAGGAGAAGGTACGCGAGCATTACGGCCTGAAGAGAAAAACACCTGCAGACGCAGCAGCAAAGTCTGAGAAAGCTGCGACAGGCAAAGTAGAGAAGTCTGGTGCAGACGCAAAAGAACAGAGCCTGACAGAAAAGGAGTAAGACGTACATGACAGTGACCCGGATAGAAGAATTGTCCCGGTCCCGCTGCAAAATATATTTAGAGGACAGTTTCGCCTTTGTATTATACAAAGGCGAACTTCGTTTATTCGGGGTGCGGGAACAGGAAGAGCTTTCAGAAGAATCCTATCGGGAGATCATGCAGGAGGTGCTGCCCAAACGGGCGACGCTGCGCTGTATGAACCTTTTGCAGAGCAGAGCGTATACGGAGAGTAAACTGCGCAGCAAATTAAAAGAGGGCGGTTATCCGCAGGAAAGCATCGACAGCGCGCTCGCTTATGTAAAATCCTATCATTATGTGGATGATCTGCAGTTTGCAAAGGATTACATCGTTAATCAGGCGGGAAAAAAGAGCAAACGCGTGTTGGAACAGGATCTGATCGCAAGAGGCGTTTCGAGGAATGAAATAGAAGCAGCATTTGCAGAAGCGGCAGAAAAGGGGGATGGACCGGACGAACTTGCGCTCGCGCGGATGTGGCTTGCCAAAAAGCGTTACGATCCTGCGCAGGCAGACTTTGCAGAGAAGCGGAAGGCGGCGGCTTTTCTGTATCGCAAGGGCATCAGCGCAGAAACCGTCAGAAAAGCCATGGAGCTGGCGGAAGAATAAACTACAGGGGCACCGATTTGTGCAGAATGGCACGGAATTACTTGACATCTGTGGTGGAATTGTATAAAATTGAGATGTTGTAAAATTGTTTATAAGAATGGGAATGAACATTCTATAACTGATATTGCACAATGAAAATTAAATAAGGAGGTGCTCCTGGAATGATGGTGCCAATCGTTATAACAGCAATTGTTACCCTGCTGATTGCTGTTCCGGTTACCGCACTGATCGCCTCTGCGCAATGTAAAAAGGGAATTGAGCAGAAGATCGGCAATGCGGATGACAAAGCCAGAGAAATCATTGATGAAGCGTTAAAGACTGCAGAAGCGAAGAAACGGGAAGGACTGCTGGAGGTGAAGGAGGAATCCATTCGTACCAAGAACGAACTGGATCGCGAGATCAAGGAACGCAGAGCCGAGGTTACCCGGTACGAACGCCGCGTGCAGCAGAAGGAAGAGAACATCGACAAGAAGACCGATGCGATCGAGAAGAAAGAAGCTTATCTGGCGAAGCGGGAAGAGGAGATGCGGAAGCAGAAGGAAGAGATTTCCCGATTGAACGAGCAGCGTGTCCAGGAACTGGAAAGAATCTCTGGTTTGACCTCCGACCAGGCAAAGGAATATTTGCTGAAAATTGTTGAAGATGATGTGAAGCATGAATCGGCCAAGATGATCAAGGAAATGGAACATCGGGCCAAAGAGGAAGCTGACAAGAAAGCGAAAGAATATGTGGTCAATGCGATTCAGAAATGTGCTGCAGATCATGTATCCGAAGCGACGATTTCTGTCGTACAGCTTCCCAGCGATGAAATGAAGGGACGTATCATCGGACGGGAAGGACGTAATATCCGTACTCTTGAAACCCTGACCGGCGTTGATCTGATTATCGACGACACACCGGAAGCAGTTGTGCTTTCCGGCTTCGATCCGATCCGCAGAGAGGTTGCGCGGATTGCACTGGAGAAGCTGATTGTAGATGGACGTATCCATCCTGCCAGAATCGAAGAGATGGTAGAAAAGGCACAGCGTGAAGTAGAGACAATGATTAAAGAAGAGGGCGAGGCTGCTGTACTGGAAGTCGGCGTACACGGTATTCATCCGGAACTTGTCAGACTGTTAGGTAAGATGAAATTCAGGACGAGCTACGGTCAGAACGCATTGAAGCATTCGATCGAGGTAGCACATCTGTCCGGTCTGCTTGCTGCAGAGCTGGGACTGGATGTCCGTCTTGCAAAACGTGCAGGTCTGCTGCATGATATCGGTAAGGCAGTGGATCACGAAATGGAAGGCTCTCATATCCAGCTGGGCGCTGAGCTCTGCCGGAAATACAAAGAGTCCGCGACAGTCATCAATGCGGTGGAATCCCACCACGGCGATGTAGAGCCGACCTCTCTGATTGCCTGTATCGTACAGGCTGCTGATACAATTTCTGCAGCTCGTCCGGGTGCAAGAAGAGAGACGCTGGAAACCTATACCAGCAGACTGAAACAATTAGAAGACATTTCCAACAATTTCAAAGGTGTAGATAAATCCTTTGCCATTCAGGCGGGCAGAGAGGTTCGGGTTATGGTAGTTCCTGAGCAGATTTCCGATGCGGATATGGTACTCCTGGCACGGGATATTTCCAAGCAGATCGAAGCAGAGCTGGAATATCCGGGACAGATCAAGGTCAATGTGATCAGAGAGAGCCGCGTAACGGACTACGCGAAATAAGTAGAACGAAACTGTGAGATCCTTATAAATGCGATATTTAAAGGGTTTCACAGTTTTTTATTATCCTGATTTGTCCTGTTTTATCCTGTCCTATACGGGCGTTGTGTCGTAAAAATGTCGTAAATTTCAAAAATGCGAACGAAATTACGAATGTGTCGTAAACTGGAAAAAGACTCGATTCAAAAGGCTTTATAAGAAGAGCAAACGAAAAAAAGTACACTATTTTTTTTATCAGGCAGACGGTGTCGTAAAGAGTTCGAATCTCTTTGGTAAATTAGAATGTTGCTAAATATTGCAGAAGTGTGTATAATAGATTTGGACATCCGTGAATCCTAAAATGATTTTGTTACGAAGAAGAGTGGTTTTGTTGCCACTCTTTTTTGTAAGAATCTATAAATTATGTACGATATATAATGTAAGAAAGATGTCAAAATGGAAGAGTGTATGTAGCAGACGTAAACTTCTTTATCTAAAATACGCGGAACGCGAAATTGAGCAAAAATCTAAAGTAATTAACGTACTAAAATTGCTCATTTGAAATCCAGATTTCATCTTAAAAACAGCAGGGCTTAATTAGATAAGTAATAATATGGGAGGATGCTCTCTGGAACAGGCTGACGGAAATTTTTATATTGTAGGTGCTGATTCAGTACGAAAAAAATTGGGTGATCCTGATATAAAAGAACGTCAGATTACAGGAAGAACATTTTCCGTAAAAGCATCTGAAATTTCAGCATCAAAAATTTTGGGCGTCGGAATAAAAAAGTTTTCGTATAGCGTCGGCGTAGATAATGCTAACTGGTCTTATGGATGTAATATATCGACTTCGTACAGCGAGGATTCTGCATCCGGAAGTGTTTCCCCTACTTGGGGAGGACCTGCTGGAGCTGGGAGTTATAATATAAGCGCCACATGGATAGTTTATTATCTTGGGTAAATATAAAATACGAGAATTTATCTGACATATATTGATGTTTGAGATCCTGTATAGTTTGTACCTCCAACATAACAAGCCAGCAACCGGCAAGACGTTTTTTGAAATTTCCCATTCGCACTGCGCTCCAGTTCCGGCAGTATATCCGCCGTTGCACACTTGTATTTTATTTTCGCCCAGTGTAACAACTGGTATTTTGGCGGTATAAATCAATTTTGTGTTTCCAGCGCATGTTGTCGCAAGGTATACTTCGTCATATTTTGAAAAATCAATTGTTTTCTGCGCAGTTCCAGACAATGAATCGATTTGCTGCCAAGTCAAACAATCCTCTACGACTTTTATATTATTACTTAGCTTATCTAATTTGGAGATATTGCATTTGCATAAGCCTTGACAACTTGCCAAAAAGAATGTAATTTAAAGATGTAATATTTTCGTTGTGTAAAAGCAACGTGGATTGAAAAGATTTAGATTCTGAAAATGCCACCGAGATCACAAAGACCACAGGGCAAAAAGTCGTAAAGAGGACAGATTTTTCTGTCCTTTTTACATAATAAATATTATATAAAATACGGAGACGATGAATATGACTTCTACAGACACCATATTAAATGCATATAAGGAAACCCAAACAATAACCGGAACAAAAAAGAGAACAGGATATAGTTGGCAAAGGGTTGCAAAGGCGTTAAGCACGGAAGGAATTATCGCAAACGAGACGCAGAGAATAATCCTGGATCTGTACGACAAATGCACTCCTGTTGATGTGATTGCAAAAACCGTTGGTTGTTCGGAAAGCACGGTTAATTCGTATTTGCCAAGACACAGACCAATTTATAATGAAAATCCATTTGAGAATGCAGTCCGTATAAAGAGATGCCGGGCAAAGAAACAATCGAACTAAAAAAGCTTGACAAAAGAACAAATTCGAGAAATAATTATAAAAGAGGCACAGGGTGTATTGAAATATAGATAGAGTCTAAAAGTTCCTATATTTCAGGCTTTAAAATGATGAATATAAACACGTGCCGAAAAAAAGGAGCGATTAAATCTCTCCTTTTTTTGTGTGTAGGGATGAGAGGGCATAAAAATGCTTGACAAAACAAACAATATGAACAATAATTATATAAATGGTGCAGAGGTGTATTGAAATGTAAATAAAGTCTAAATCTGATTTCTTACATTTCAGACTTTGGAATTGATGAATATAAACACGATGCACCAAGGGAAAAGGAGCGATTAAATCTCTCCTTTTTTATTGAAATCGATTGACAAAATAAAAAATATGGAAGATAATAATATCGTATTCAATACAAACGCAGGGCGTATTGAAATATAAACAGAATTTTTAAAGATTCTGGGATGATGAATAAAAACACATGGTGTTTTGAGAAAAAGGATAGGCTAATGTCTATCCTTTTTCTTTTTGTACAGGAGTTATCTAAAGAGGATACTTATAATGAGTCACAATAAGACCGATTTTAAGGGGACGAGCCAACGCTTTTTTGATTCAAGACGCTTCCTTTTAGCATATTCCGTTACCCTTTTTATGAATTCCTCTCTGTTTCTGCCGTAGTATTCGGTAAAATTTTCTTGCATATTCTTTTTCCTGCCAATTCTGGCACATTCATCAGAACAGTATACATTTCGAATTGTATAAAATGTATTACCGCATACCGGGCAGATCTTGATTTCTGGTATTCCAGACAGCCTATGATAGCGCCTATAATTTCCACGTTTATCCTGCTCTCGTTTTCTTTCGATGCGACATTTATCCGAGCAGCAAGTGTTTCCATTATGAGATAAAAACTCTGCTCCGCAAATACAACATTTTCTTAGTCTTGGCATACTTTTATATCTCCCCCCTGTTTTGCATAGAAGAGATTGACAGATATTATAATTTCAATACACTCCATGTTCTTATAAGTATTATTGCGCAAAATGTTCATGTTGTCAAATTTTCATCGGTGCAAAGCCGTTATTTCTTTATTCGAAAATAACGGAAAGTTTCTAGCTAAAAAGTAAAAAAATAGGGATAAAATGCCGAAGCAAATTATCCCTAAATTTTTAATATTCCTGATACCAGATGTCGTTGGCATTCGCTGTGGGTTCTGTGGAAGCAACGATGAGTTTGGTTGTAATTCCATCAAGTTTGGATTTGTCAGAAGCTGACATCAAGCCGTTCGCAGAAGCAGTTGCAACAGCAGTAGTCGTTGCGTTTATACCAGGATCGCCCTTGTCACCTTTTTGACCTTTCAGGTAGTTGAAAGTAAAGGTTGTAGTTGTCCCACTCGTAGTGGCGGTAACGGACGGAGTTCCAACGGCAGCAATTTTGGTTCCGCTCGCAACCTTGACAGTAGGAGTAGTGCCAGCACTACCTTTGGAACCATTCTTTACGGTAATCGTAGAACCGTCGGAAAATGTGTACACATTGGAGCCGCCATCCGCAGAAGATGTAGATGTCTGAGATCCGCCAGTAAGAACAGTTCCAAGATCAACGACACCAGAAGTTCCCTTGTTTGCACCATTCATCTTAATACCCGTAAGAGTACCAGTGTCGGTGAATTTTGCATCGGCAGGCACATTTGTTTTGACCGTGAATCCGCCAACTGTATCTGCATTTCCGCCGTTTGCTGGAAGAGAAGATGGAAAATCAGAAATGTCGGCCTTAGTATGTTTGTGTCCAGACAAAGAAAAAACCGTCTTGAGATTTTCAAGTACGGTTTTAAGCCCATCTGGGTTTAAATATTTATTTTCCATATTTAGTTTAAGTTCTCCTTTCTAAAACGTTAATCCGAAACACATCGCTCGGATATTCAGCGAGGAGTTTCACTTTGCAAATATTTGGTTTATTGACTATGAATAATTGAAAATATGATTAAAAATTGAGATTTCACAAGATAAGTAATAATTTAGGCGCGTTAAATAGCAACGGAGCAATTAAAGGTATCGAAGCCAGAGAGGACGGAGTGTACATTACATATGTGCCCTCAAATGGTGCTGATGCAGTGACAAAAAAATTGGGTAATGAACTGCCTGGTTCGAGCGGCGCTCCTGACACCCTTACAATTTCTATGGACATAGGTTGTACTACTGGATGGGTAGAAAGAGCAAAATCAGAAAATGGCACATGGCAAAAAGACGAAAAGACGGAAAAGTATTATGTTTATAAAAATTTGGCACTATATAAACTTGAGTCTGTTTCTGCGACTTATTATTGCGGCGCTGCCGTTCAAGGTGGCGGCAACGCAAGTTGTAAAGGAACCATATATTTAGACAAATACTACAGCGAAACAAAAGATAAAGCTCCTATCTTCGAAAAGGCTTTAAACTCCGCTGAAAAAACAAATGGGGATTATGAATATGTCCTAACAGACGAAGATTTTTCGAATTATGACTGTTTAAATTTAAGATCGAGTGTTTCTTATAGCGCAAGTGCCGGATGGGGCACATACGATCAAGTCTCCACGTCTTATACGTTCCGCATAAATATGATATATAAAAAATGTTAGTAGTGATTCAAGCGTGTTTCCTATTGTAATTGATATACGTTGGATAATATATAGAATTCCAAAGGGATAAACATTGGGAGATATTTCCGGCTCATATATAAAAGTTGAGGTCAAAAATCTACAACTCTTAGTACGCGCCATAGAGATATTATAGACAGTATAGACAGTTATTAAGATAGCTTTAAACAAATGTGTATGTTGTTACGGTTCCAGCCTCATAACTGTGTCCTTTGTTTCCCGAGTGTCTTGCAGTGACTACCAACTTAATATGATCGTATCCGGAAAATGGAACTAATGTATCCGTATCTAAGGCGGTTACTGTATCTATTTTCTCATAAACGTTTGTACCAGTCTTTGTTCCAAACACCTGAATTGAGCCACCTCTTGCGCCATTCGCAGGAGAGTGCATTTTTAACATGACTCCGCTACATTCGGAAGTTGCGTTAAAAATATAATATCTACTCATGGTAGTGCGATCACACGTAGCAACAGTTTCTAATGTTCCGCTCATACCTTTTGTATTAAAATTACCGAGCGAATAATCGACAATATAGTAAATATCGGCGACGATTTTAACATATAGCGAATTTACGGTAATTACGCCGGTATTGGCGTCATATGTAATACTGCCACCGTTATATAAGTTGTTGTTGGCGGAACCAGAAGCGGGTATTATCATTGGAACGATAAAAATAGACTGCCATAAGACCTTTCCTGTGATTCCAGTGTCAAATTTGCAATATCCAGGAATTGAGGTAGACGATGGGTTTACATTGCTCACCTTTTTAAAAATCGGTTCACCCAATTTTTTTCGCACTGAATCAGCACCCGTAATGTAGAAATCGTTCCCTTCCTGTTCAAGTGTACAGCCGCCAAGCTTGTTATCTGTTGCTTCTAAATTATTACTTATCTAATTGGCGAAATTGCCTATAAAAATTAAAGCTTTTGCTCGTCTACAAGACTTGCAATTTTCTTATTGTCCTGAAGCATCTTACGCATTTCCTCCAACGCCTGATCTACCATTGTAGAAAATGCTTCGAAAGTTATACATTTCGCAGCGACAGGAAATTTATCAATGAACATGTTGTAAACGTAGTGTAATTTAGCCTGACCAGTTCCAGAACCAAGCTCCGCCTCTGCTTTTGTAACAGCATAAAGTAGCCAAGCCATGATTTTTTCTTTTTGTTCTGCAGTCGGCAAGCCTGCAAATTTATAAACCGAGAATCCAATTGCAGCCAAAGCAGCAATAATAGCAATGATCAGATACCAATTTTGAACTAAGAAATCCATTTAGACCCCTTTCTGTTTCCGATATGGAAACCTTAAAAACACCTTGCCGCCAATTTTATAATAGGGGCAAGGATCAATTTTAAAAACGTAATAATTCATGGCATCGCAATAAAAAATACCAATGATACACAATACAATCCATGCAAAAACGAAAAACACGTTACACTGCCCAAAGAAGAACGTGAGTGGAAGATTGGAATAATCCCAAACATTCCACCCTTTGTAGATATTCACATACAATCCACACAATCCTTCTGATAATGTGCATAACCCTGTGGATATCATTACTTGCGCACGAAAGTCGAGGTCAAAAGACATGTAATTGTTGATGTGGTCAATACAAAATACACCGCAAAACATCGCCAGCACAAACATGCTCCAATGCGAATATCCACGATAACAAATTTCCACCACAAAATAAATCAACCCACAGCTACATCCAAGCAGAAAATCTCGAATAATATGTAAGATAGGTTTCATAACGACCCTCCGTCACAAAATCAGTTTTGTTTCTACTGGAACAACTGGGAGATGTTCCATACAATAATTATATTTGGCATCGCCCATATGATTACCGCCAAGACCTTTGTATGCAAAATGAAGATTGGTGAACTCATCTACTTCATCTTCCGGAACGCCGCCAATGGAGATGTAGTGTTTGTATTTTTGACTGATGCGATCTGCAAGCTGTTCCTTTTGAGATAAAACTAAGGCTTGAACCTGCGAATCCTCATCCGTTAATTTCTGGCTTAACGTAGCAATAGAATTGCTTAAATTTGATTGAATCTCTCTTGATTTTTCACGGTCGCTAACTCGGTTGCTCGCGAACTCTTGAATGCTTAATTGGGTTTGCTCATTAGTTTTTCGCATCTCATTTGTCAAATTTTGGAAATCTTTTCTAATCTCGATGTCGTTCTGCATTAATTTGTTAATATCTTGAGTATGCTTATCCTGAAAATCTGTAAGAGATTTAGATGTTTTTAGCAATAGGTCATGTTCTTCACGCTTTTTTCTCATAAATTTGAATTCGAATCCTAGTTTGGCAGCCAGTCCGCCAATTAAATCAATGCCCTTTTCAAGTGCGAAAAGAATTGCGAATCCCGTAATAAACCACGTTGTCCAATTGACCGTAAATAATTCAACTATCTCACTCATTTCAGCCCCCTTTTACGTTGTAATAATATAAGAACAGGAAACATATCCTGCGATTCCGTCTTTTTCCGCATAATACCAGTTTCCCGTTTTAGAAAGAATATTCAATTTTTCTCCGCATTTCAGCGTTTTTAGAATTTTAGAAGATGTATTAGATTCCGATCTAAAATTTAACAAATTACAGTTTACAACCGTCCCTTTTGTTGGTACAATATATTTATAAGAACACCATTGTTCGTCCGAAGAAATTTTACACCATCCATTATCAAGTGTTGTGACGTTAATCGCGAGACCACCGGTTAAATGTCCAATGACTTTTCCACTCAGTGAGGGTTTATTCCTGACATTTAAGCTCGTTTTTACACTGACGCGACAATAACAGTGAGGATTGTCTTCGGATGACGCTGGTGTTTTTGTATTATCAGAATACCTCTTATAAACCTTATTTATATCCACAGCGGAGGACGATCCTGGAACGATTTGTGAGCCGCATTGCCAAATATCGTACTTTGGAATCGTAGGCGCAGAATCGCTATATCTTGCACACCAAATTTCGTATTTCTTCAATTTGCTAAAATCCACCATAGACTTAAACCAACTGTCTGAAGCGTAAACTCCCGCCTGATAACCGCAAGACTTAATACGCTCGCAAAAAGCGATTATATTCTTTGTGCGCACATCTTTTGATAGATTGTCTGCGCGTCCATTGTGATTTGAATTGGAATATTCTGAATCGATAAAGACCGGATAAGAGATCGGCAACGCCTTGATTAAGCCAACAACGAAATCTGCTTGCTGAACAGATTCAGATTCGTTTAGCGACTGATCGTAGAAATAGACTCCAATTTTCATTCCGGCAGCAAGTGCATTTTTCGCATGATCGACAAATTTCGGGTCAAGAGTTAATTCTCCCTTTACATAAGAACGATATCCAACCCTAATCATTACGCCGGGATAACTTCCAGCAACCTTTGCAAAATCAACCGTGTTGTATTTGGAAACATCTAAAATGGTTTCAATGACATTTGCGAGAGACACAGACGGAGAACTTTCGGTATTCACATCTGACGAAACACAACTCCAATCGGGACGCCCATATCCGTCAATTCGAGAATTGGAGAGAAGATAACTCTTTTTAAATACGCCTCCGCCGTTTTCAACGACAGCAGTTCCGGAACTTGTATTTCCTTCAATGGTATAAACCCTTGCGGAATCGACCTTATAGACGATTCCTGTATGACAAATTCGAATGGCATTTTTGAAGAAAATCTGATCGCCAATTTCAGGTGTTTTAAAATAACGTTTCTTATTTTTATATCTGGTTGCAGCAGCAACAGTGTAATCATCGATATCTCCACGCATAAGCTGTTTCGCCTTGTCCATTCCGAACGCTTTGTAAAAAATCCATGAAACAAAAGCGCAACACCAAGCAGCAGGGTAATCCATTACTTTCGGATAAAGATTGTGCATCTCATATCCGTATTTTGTGTAATTCGCAGAACCGGCATTTGCGGTCTTATGATCTAAATTATTTTCATTTTTCTTTTCGAGGTAGCCAACCTCATTTTCTGCAATAGTCAGAACCTTTTGAATTGCTTCATTTTTGGTCATAAACACACCTCCCTCATCCAACGGCAGAAGAATCGTCAGAATCGTCTGACGCATCAACCTTGTTTACTGAATTGAACTGTTCCCTTTTGAATTCGAGATCTTTTTCCCATTTTGTTTCAAATAGCGATTTGGCAAAATACGGAAGCATTACAAAGATAACACCGGTAACAACAGTGGAAGATAAGCTTTCTGCAATGTCAGTCATTCCCATAAAAGCAAGGACGTAACTCAAACTAATCCAGATAATAGATGCGCACATAAGGCGCGATACCCACTTTTTCGAAAAAGTTACGATATCACGCCTTTTCTTTCTGTGCTTCATAATTATTCACCTGCCGTTGAATTTGTAGCGCCAATAGTCTTTGTAATGATAGCGTCGAAAATCTTCTTAGCCTGTGCCATTGCAGCATTATATGTTTCCAAATATTTTCCTGTCAGCTTAGTTACACCGAAGGAAATTTTCGCAACTTCCTCTTTTGTTTCCAAAGTGCCGATATAACCTCTAAGCTGGTTGAAGTATGTTTCCTGAGAAGTCTTATTCAGTGCACAACTACCATAGAGATTAAAAATCTGTTCTGGTGTATACAGTTTGCAGTCTCCACCGTCGCAGTGATAGAATACAGCAAGACCGGTAGCCGCAACAGTATCAAATAGTTCCTTAATATTAGACTGATCTTCGCTGGATTTATAACTGAAGTGCTCGGTAACGCCATCTACCTCGATATCAACACCGTTTTCGATTGCAGTCTGACAAGCAGAAGACAGTTCAGCAATCTTGTTTGTTTTAACCTCGTCAAAAGTAGGAACATACTCAAATATTGCGGTAAAGTTTTTGCCCGCCGCATCAACTTTGCCAGACTTCGGAATTTCAGGTGTCCATCCTACGAACTTATAATTTTCGTCTGGAGTAGGAGTGGGCATAACCAGCTCAGAAAAATCGTTTACGTTCTGAGTAATATCGCCTTTCAAAGTTCCGCCGATTCCACAGTAAAACTTAACAACTGGTTTCACAGGTTCCGGCTCTACATAGACGGTTCCATCGTTAGAAACTTCAACAACAAGAGGCTTGTCCTTATAAGTACGATAAAGAGTGGTAAAGTCCTCATATGTACCTTCTTGTTGTTTTTATTGAGCTGGTAAAATCCAGCTAGATAATTTTCGGGAATCTTCTTTTCGAATTCCATAGATAGAATATGCTCACTTACCATAGTCAGGTTCACTGCATAAATTCCATCATCATTTTTAAATCTGATAAATTCCATAAAAATCCTCCTTAAATTAAATAAGTCCGCCATATTTTAGGCGGACATGAATCTTTTATGATTTTGTTTTACCTGCTCTCGATTTACAGAGCAGTAAATTCTAGTTGTTTCAATTTTTGTATGCCCAAGAACATCCTGTACCTGTTCGATTGGCATTCCCATATTTAATAATTCCGTAGCAACAGTTCTACGAAACCTGTGCGGATGTACATTTTCTACGCCGGAATTCTTACCAATTTTGCGGCATACTTCCTCGATTCCGGCCTTTTTAAGCCTTTGAAAAGGTTCTCGTTTGCTTACAAATAAAGCGTTTTCATTATCTGTTCTGCTTTCCAAGTATTCTCTCAGATAAATTGTGGAGCTTGCGTTTAGATACACATAGCGTTCCTTGCTTCCTTTGCCAAGAACAATTACTTCATTATCTTCCCAACCAATATCGTCTTTGTTTAATGCCGCTAGCTCAGAGACTCTTACGCCGGTGCTATATAAAAACTCAATCATAGCTTTTTCGCGCAGACCCATTTCAGTTGCAGATTCCCGAATTTTTACCATTTCAGACGGAGTAAATGGCTTTTTCACCTTCTTCTTTTCCCTAATTGACTCTATAGTATCCACCGGATTAGATGGAATAACCTTTCGGTTTACCAGAAATTTGAAAAAGCTTCTGAACGCAAGACGGATATCGTTGAGATATCCATTTGAAACTTTGCGCACTCGCCTATACTTGTCAATGTAATCTACCACATCGTTGTCCGTAATATCTTCAACGTTTTTGCACAGATAAGATAGAAACCTTCGAATGTGTCCGTCATATTGCTCGATCGTTCTCGGAGATCTTCCAGCACTTGCAAGGTACATGCCAAATTTCTGCAACCAGTTAAACCCGTTGTTATCCAAACAAACCAGAGATGTTTCTCGCTCCTTAATTTCGTACTTACTCAAATGCGCTCGAAGCGCCTGTTTTAAAGCGCTAAGTGCTTCGCTGTTTATTTCGGACATCATGTCCAATAACACGCCGTCAATAATTTCCTGTTCCATTTTATAAACCCTCCCAGTTTCCTGATAAGGATTTATTCTCTAAATACAATTGAAACTTTTTGGAAATACACGAAATATAGACATGTCGATATTCGGATAAGTTATCGAAAAGACGAAGATGAAGAAAAATTACTTAGCCAACTAAGTAATAATTTGAAAACTGTAAAAGATCATTCGGTCTGGAAACAGATCGGTGAACTGTCCGGGACTACACAAAAGGCTTTCGACTTTTCGCAATATGAAGAAAGTTGTCTTGTTACAACGTGCTCCGGAAATGCAAAATTGGTTTATACGGCTAAGATACCAGCCATTGCTCTGAATGAAATAAAAATACAGATATCCAATGGCGGTTACACGTCTGGAACCGGAGTGCAATGCGCATGGGAAATTTCGAAATCATCTTGCCAGCTGCTGGCTTGTTATGTAGGCGGAACAAATTACGCAGGATCTAATTAATATAGTTCGGTCACTTTAACTTTCTCCATGTGCGCTGTACATTATTCTACAAAAAAAAGAATAGTATAAAAATTTTGCAAGCTTTATTAGAAAGATTCATTGCAAAGACTCCTCTGTGTTATTAAAATGTTCCTATTTTACTGCATAGTAGACCTTTAGCGCCAAAGAGTTTAACCCATTTATGGAAGTCATAACAAGCTCAGAATTGTTATGACGCACATAACTAATTCCAATACCAGCATGTTCTTGCTCGACCCCTCCGTTATACACTTCGATAAAAAAGTCTTTTCCGTGTACCATAGATCCGAAATCAGGAATTTCAGATACTTTCGTAAAATGATATCCGTGGTGCCATTGTCCAAATTCGTGTTCTTTCCACGAAACTAAACCACAGTCTAATGCTTTAAAATCTGGGCTACCCAATTTTTTTCTCACTGAATCAGCACCTACTACATAAAAAGCGTTTCCGTTCTGTTCAAATGAGCAACCGCCAAGTTTGTTATTCGTTGTTTCTAAATTATTACTTAGTTCATTACATCTCGTATTTACAAGGTTCGCGCTTGCGGCAATATCTGCACTGTTTGCCGTAGTAGAACTCGTAATTCCGTTAATTGCACCAACCTTTGTCTGCATGTTTTTCCCATCGTCTGCCTCCACGGTATTAGCATTAGACCACAAGCTCTGCAGCTGGAAGCCAGAAGATGTCTTAATATACTTCTTAAACTTTTTGTAACCGCTTAAAATACTCATAAGTAAACTCCTTTCGAATCTTAGTAGGTTTGTTCCCAGAAATATTTACCATTCATAGAGTCAGAAGTCGGCTCTGTGTCCGATACCTCTGTTGTAAAAATCGGCTCTTTCCCGTCAAAAGCGGATTCGAGAAAGACGATTTTTTCTTCGAATGTATTAAAAAGAGACGCCGTAAGCGCCTCTGAGTCTGGGTTGTTTTTTAATAGGGCAGTAGCCCCTTCATAATCGCCGCTTGCTAAAAGTCTTGCATGTCGATCTCGGATATTTTTATCTCGGAGACGCGGCGTGTTATGCGGTTTGAAAATAAAATCAGAGCTATCCATGAAACACCTCCTAAAATTCTGCGTACCATTCGGTCATAAGAGGATAATTCCCGATCGGCTCTGTCTGATCCTCGGTAATAATTACCGTCTGAGAGGATGATGCAATCTGCCAGAGATCCATAATCCCCTGTTCAATTTTGTTTAGACTGTTCGCATCGATTCGATACGGTTTTAACGTTTCCGCGTTTTCTTTCAAGATCAGCGCGGCATTTTTATAGTCATTGGCATTCAAAAACTGATAGTATTGATAGATGATGGATGCCACCGAATCGTCGATGTCTTTATAGTGTGATAACTGGTAAGCCATAAATCCACCGCCTTTCAATATGGAATTTCATAATCATAGTACAACGGATGAAATCTGTACATTGTGATCGTCGTTGTGGGAACTGTGCTGCTCAGACTATGAGAAATGCTTTGAATGACGTATTCATTCAAATCGTCAGAATTTGCTTTTTTCCAAGAAACTTTTTCGTATACATCCAGCCACGGAACACACATTGTTGTGAGTGTGACTACATCGTTCCAGCTTGAAGTCTTGATGTTCTCATAAATTGCATTTTCGATAGCTACGGTATCAGATTTTATATCGTCGTACCGATCGCCGGTTTTAACATCTAGTACAATTCCTATTTTTTGAATTGTAAATGGAGAATCCGGCTCGATTCTTAGCACAACATTCTTACAATTATATCTGTCGCAGAAGTATTGTTTCGTATAGACAGGGTCGTTGTCGGTATCCGTGAGAACACAAATTGCATGCGGCTGGTATTGTCCGAGCCAATAAAATCTCCATGCGTCGTCCACTTTTTTTAGTTGCAGCACGTAAGTTTGAGTGGCGAGCATCGTGTTTGCAGTCACACCACGTTCTGTATTTTCGAAATAGATAGGGATCGGATCGAGGGAATTTATCCGTAGCTTCATATTGTCAACGTTGTTCACATTAGCAATAAAAGCAATGTATTCTCCGATTGTATATTTATCGTACTCGTCCAAAGTGAGAGAGTAGATGTCGCCGTCCGAAGTGCATTGTTCAGCTTCTGCCATACGATCTACTTCATAGGTGGTTCCAAAAACCTCCGTCACATTTTTGATATTTTCAATATCATATGTGACGCTTTCTGCGTTATCAGACAATACAATTTCCTGAAGAAAGTCGTCTGAGAGAGCAACAGGATCGTTTTCGCACGATGGAATCATGTTGCAGCAGAAGATATCATACACATCGAAATACTTCTGAATGTTCGGATATAAACCGGTGATCTCATCTACTTGATCTCCAACTGTGCAGCCTGCGTCAAATTCGAGGTCATATGGCAACACGTTCCATTCGGGATTATTCTTGCGATACTCTTCGTAATCAGCGTTGTTACTCTCCATACCATAAAATTCGCCAATGTCCTCGATAATCATGTTCTCAACGCCACCTTGTTGACGAAGAACTGTGGATAATGCTTCACGTAAGATTGTCTTTTCGCCGCTGTCATTGTCTACAGGGATCTTTATCAGTGGAGCGCCGCCAACCTGACCGTTTCGAGTGCCGTCTAACTGTGCAAAATGGTCAGAAAGTGATATCGTAAGCGTATTTGTGGCGGAATTATAGGTCGTATTAGCCGCCGTAATGACGTAAGTGCCCGCTGGATACCAAATGAAATCGTTGTTTCGTATGCTGTAAATTCCGATCTCAAACTTGAAATCCAAGCCATACCAACTTTCAATCTTGTCCTCTATGTCAATTGAAAACTCATCGAAGTCAATTGTTGCGTCCAATGTGCGGCGAATGTTTGATTCTCCGTTAATTCCGTATGTTCCAACTTGTAAAATGCAATACAAAACGTCGATGATAGCACCGGACTTATTCATGACACTGAGGCGATATTTGTACTCAAGCGTTCCCTGACTGAACAGCGCCTTGTCTTCTTCGGTAACTGTATACTTCATACCATCACCACCATTCAGGAGGGACGTCGTTCAGCCCATTTAGATATAATGTTTTTGGATCATTCCAATTACCGATTTCCGCAAACTGGAAGCTTATCTTTCGCAGATTTGTACCTTCCTGTTCTTGCGAGTCGGTAGGAGAGCCAGTAACTGCAATGAGCCAAATTCGACCATCGTTCCATTTTAGAATCTTCGGTTTGCCATTCATCAGGAAATCCATGACATCCATACGAATCTCGTAACTATCGTCGATGTCGATATTGCAGGAGTTTTCGCCGCTATGATACATCTTTAGGAATACGCCAGAAGCAGTGCCAGTATCGTAATTGGAAATATTATTTTTGATAACCTTTGCGTATCTGTTATTCAAAAGCACGGTTGCTTCACCTGCGGCATTGCGTTGGGTGTCTCCGCCATCCAGATTAAAGAAAGTTCCATAAGAATTATTTTGGTCTACTACGAAAAATCCATCGAACTGAGAATATACTTCTTTTAGCACATAGCTGTTTTCGATTCCGTTACACACAGAACACAGAACATATTCATAATTCGTATTACTTCTGGCATAACGATCAAAATAAATTAATTTGAAATCATCAATGGTTTTGATCGGCTTTACATAAATAGTTGTCCAGTCAATCTGTCCTTTTTCTCGGCGCTTAATAATAACCGTATCGGTGTTTCGAAGGCTGAAGCCAGAGTTTCCAGCATCCAGATTCTCATCAAACGGTGCACTAAGTAGTGTGTTTTCCGTCCACTCATTGTTCGTTACGTCAACTTCTTCATCCACACTTTTACCAACATACAGATGATCGTAGACACCATTGGTCAGGGATATTCCCGTTATTGGAGAAATATTTACAGCAGGAGGATCAATTGTGTATGCTCCGCTGAAAAAAGTTGTTCCTAAGAAAAGCATGTTCAATCATCCTCCTTTCAAACATCTTCAACTAACTTGTCAGTTTCAAAGTACGTTTTAAGGTCGTACCAACCCTTTTTATATTCAATATCGTATACGCATGTCAGATGATCCGTATAATCACTGTTTGACATCATCAGAACATTATCGTCCGTATCGGTAATCAAGTTTCCGTCCACATCTGCCAAATATGGATTCGGAATTTCAGAGAACACATTATAACAGCCCATTCCATTTCCGTATGGGACGGTCAAAACTCCGTAGTATTTCCCATAGTAATTCCTGACCTCCAACCATAAAAATTCTCCGGTGTCCGGACACGTCATTTTAAAAACAGCAGTGTTCAACGGAAGTTTTCGTGCTTTCAAAAATACCTGAAATTCATCATCGATTTTGAAACCGTTGTAATAAGTGAGAACGTTGTCCGCGCCAATCGTCAGCTCTCCATTTTTAATGGTGTAGTTGTCATTTGTGGTTCGATATTCAATGTCGATGACGCCACTTTCCAAGGAAATTCTGCCATCTATAGACTGATTCTTGACTTGGAATAATACGTTTGTGGGAATAGTAATATATTTGACCGTAAACGGAATCAGACCGGTATCAAAAGACATGTCGTGTTTTGTAATGCCGACCGCTTTCACATAATATTCATGTTCATTTTTCAATTGATTAAAAGAACAAGTCATATTGGAAGCATCGTAAAGATTTCCAGATGTGGTTAAAAGAATTTTGTTGTAATCATATAGTTGAACCTGATATTCTTTCAGAGTATCATTTTCAGCTTGCGAATAAAACAGATTCAGTGTTAAGTTTGCCGTTCGAACAATTTCTCCGCTTGTTAGATTAGAAAAACCGAAAGACGGAGTGGAATAGCAGTAAAACAGAGTTGGCGCTGAAAAATCAGATTCGTTTCCATAAGAATCAAAAACTTTAATTTTGATCTGATAAGATTTTCCCGGAGCAAATGTTCCTTTCGGAAATACATGATCCAGCCTCATGCGATACTGCTCATTGTCGTATACAGTCTGATAAGTAGATGTGTCGATTACGACAGCACGGTTCCGATTGATCTGATTTCCCGTATATAGAAAATCGACAGTCATATCGACTGCCGGATCAAACGTTGTGATACGAGGAATGATTGGAGTAGTTAATTTTGCCATTGCTCAAACCTCCTAATATTCCTGCATCCAATAATTGATGCTATCTACATTTTCAGTTGGCTCGTCAGAACTATTTACCTCTTTCACATATGGCAGCTCCAAAGCGGATAATGTACTGCCGGTTGGCGAAACCAGATTTAAAGAATAGCCAGAAAGAGATAGGGACGATCCGTAAATAGATTTCAGACCGTTCAACTCTGCATTGACCGCTTTTTGCGTCATAGCACCATCCGTATTTTCACCAGTGGAAGAGTAGAGCTTGCCAATTCCGGCAGTATCTTCTGTGCCGATTTTATAAGCCGCTGATCCGCTACCGGTTCCCGGAGTGTATCCGAGAGCGTTTACCACGTCGTCAGTCGTAATACTTAGCTCGCCGTCTTTTATCGTCATATTCTTGCCGATTTTTACACCGCCTTTAATTTCAGTGGTTGCATCAGGAAGAACGTATTTATTTGCTCCAGATTCTATGCAGGAAAGCTTGGTTGTGTTTTTAGAAACAGAATTTTCCAGACTTTTCCCAGATGCACCGTCGTATACAGTATTTTCTGTTTTTCCGAAATTGATCTGAGCTGCCGGAACCTTGCCGTTTTCATCCAGAGTTGCAACTCCATTTTTGTTTCCAATCAGATCTGAATGGGCAAAATAAGAATTGATCTCCGTGTGATTTTTGATATATTTGACAAGCTGATAAATCGTTGCTTTACGCGTCGTATCGTCGTCCTCCGCAATGATAATATCAGTGTCCTTAAAATCCAGCATTGCTGCTAGATTTTTCAGACGCTTAAAGGGCAGTGCCAAATTGCCACCTCCTTTATTTTATAGTTTTGCGATGATAATTTTGTTGTTGAATTTTCCGGAAATGCAGTGCACTAAACACCTGTCTCCGGCTTTAAAATCGTTTCCCGTACCATTCTTGATTTCATATTCCTGTTGGTTGATTACGACGGAATAGTAGCCGGTTTTTGTACCGACCTTGCTAATAGATCCAATATAATCGTAACGAGGAATAGCATTCTGAATCATAGAATTTATAGTGCGGGCGAGTTGTGTTAATGTGATTTCTGATTCGTTTTTTGCTTTCATATTGACAAATCCCCTTTTTTATCGCTCCCTCTTGCATCGAATTGTTATCCGGTAGTAAAATAGATACAAAAAAGAGGAGGAAAATTTATGCTACCAAACAAACAATGTATGAGGGATGTTTTACGTTTTATATCCGAAAACAATCAGGTAAAAGTTGATTCTGGATGTTTTTATGATGTAGATATCAGCTCGCTCAATCTATCAACGCTATTAAGTCAAATGTCTTCCGAAAAGAAGTATTCTGCACAAGAAATTGCATATAATTTCTTTCAGTGCTACTACAACAATTTTGTCATTGCCAAAATCAACTATAAAGGGCAAAGCGTAGTAGCATCTTCTTTGAGCGATATCTATGGTGTTACTTTGTCCGGTATCGACTTCATGAATCAAAAATAAATTATGATTCAGAGATTAGATCGTGTTCCGAAACGGATATAATCCTAGAGCATAATGGAAGTTCTTGCAAAACATTTCTCAGCAAAACAGAGGCCTGATTAACGGTCAGACCTCTGTTCTTTATATAAAGTAAAATGTCATTCATCATTTTTTTCTGTATGTCCCGATTGTATAATTCGTGATCTCCGTAATAAATAATATTTTCTTTTTCATCCATATTACGCATTACCTCAAAAAGTGCATCCCACAAGTTTCCCCATGAGATGCACTAATAACTATTTTCTAGTGTTACCTTGTTGCTTTATAAGGGTATTAAGCCTTCTTATGTCGCGATAGAAGTCCTCGCCGTTCATAACGTTCGGCAGCTCAATTGCATCAATAGAATAATTATACGTGTTGCTCGTGGAGTTATTCTTATTGTATTTTTGAACTTCTTGAATCGCACGGGCGTTCTGTTCATAGATTTTCTTCGTGTTATCACGGATTTGCATCTGAACCAGAAGAGACTCATCTCTGTTAAGAGAATTGAATCCAGCTTCCAGCTTTGCCATACGATCCATGACTTCCTGAGACGGCAGACTGTATTCTTTTGGCAAACTGTTCACGTTTCCGCTTGCGAAAGCCTTGCCTCTGGAATTTGTATGTCCATTTTTCAAAATATCCTGCGTCTGCTTATGGTTAAAGATGATGTCGCCCTTCTTATGATGGAACAGTTCTGCGCCATTGTCTCCAACCGTAAAGAATTTTCCATCACGAACAACCATTTCACGTCCAAGCTCGCCACCGAGAGCAACACCGTTATCAGAAACTTTTCCTAAAGTTCCAGATGCAAATGCGGTTCCATCCACCTGAGCGCCACCACCAATACTGATTCCAAGACCGCTAAAAATATTTCCAACCTTTTTATTTGCAAGCTTGTCTATTTCAGAATTGATTTTTGCCAAATTTTCGGCAATGGACGCAATAACACCGTCGAGTTCTGACCAAGCCTGTTTTTCCGCAGGAAGCCCCTTATCAGGATCAACCGCAGCTTCAACCTGAGTTTTGATTGCTCCCTGTAAAGACTCATCTTCCTCGCCGCCGGAATCTTTACCGGAACTGATCGCCTTAGATGCTTTCTGCGCACTTCCAGCAACGCTTGTTCCTGTATCCTCGCCTTCTTCACTGCCAGCGAAAGCATTTGCAACTTCGTTGATTTTAGGAACACTTTCTTCGGACATTGTTTTAATTCCATCGTTAAAACTATCTCCAGAACCAGAAGAACTTTGCCCGTTTCCGCCTTGTGCTCCATTTTTATTTCCGGAAGAACCAGAATTAGCAGAAGTAGTAGCAGCACCTCCGATGACTGCGCCGGTTGCCAACTTTGCGTTATTAGCAATCTCTGTAAATCCATCAATAACGCCGCCAAGAGAAGAATCCAACGCGGTAAAATCAATGCCCTGACCGAGCATATCAATGTATTCCTGCGTTTCCTTAAAGATATCAGGAAGATTTCCAATGTCAACACCTGAGATTTGACTCAAAGAGTCGATGAAAGATTGGTTGCCCTGATTCATTCCGGCGATATATTGCAAATACTTGTTCTTGAATTCTGCAAATTGTTCGTCCGTCAGAGCCAGAACTTCATCAATGCCGCCTTCGTAGCCAAGAGATCTAAGATTCATCTCCAGCTCTGCATTCTCTTGCAGTTCCTGAAGCTCCTCCCATTTCGTCTTGGTTTCTTCCATGCCTTTGATGATTTCGTCCCAGTACGCTTCGGTATTAGCGATTAGTTCTTCGTAATAATCGGAGATGGCGTCAATCTGATCGTCAATCGCGTTTTGCTGTTCTTCGAGGGCAGACTTACGCTTTTCGAGAGCAGAAATTTCTTTCTCGATATTGGCGATACGGATTTCACGCTTCTTATCATCGACTTCCTGCTCCTGATCACGAATAGCTTTATCGTCGGTCTTATAGATGAATCCCTTTTCTTTGCCAGAATACTCGTAAATCGTCTTCTGATTTCTCAGACGATCCAGTTCATATTGAGCCTTGTCCAGATCATAAGCACGCTGTTTCGCATCCGCTTCGTCATTGATAGAGTCGATCAGCTCTTGCTTTGCGCTAATTTGCTTGTCAATAGCATCGATCTCTACTTGAAGAGCCTCTTTTTGGGCTTCGAGCACCTTTTTAGCTGCTTTTTCTTCAGCTTCCAACGCGCTAACAGCAGCGTCTTTTTGATCGTTCAACGCACTGATTCGCTTATCAATCTTAGAGATGATGCCGGAAATTACAGTATCGTAAAGCTCCTTCATGCCTTTTGCATATTCCTGCTCGATTTCTGCAAGTTTGTCTGCATACTTTTCTCGGTCTTTCAGATATTTTTCAGCAAGCGCACGAAGAGCGTCGTAATACTGCTTTGTGGTGATTTTGCCCTGATCGTAGAGATCTTTGAGCTTGTCTTGCATTTTCTCGAAATTTTCAAGATATTTGTCGGTCTCGGAATTGGAGCCACCGGAAGATTTATTTGTATTTGATCCGCCACCATACTCATATTTAGGAATCTCATATTTGTATTCGGACTCCTTGTTTTTATCGCCATACTTGAACGCAAAGAAAGCGTCTTTTCTCGCTCTTAACCGATCCGTATAAGAACTGCCGGAAGAATTAGTACCAAACCTGTTTTTTGCCGCTGTAAGCGCATCCAGTGTTCCCGCTGTTGCTCCCGCTGCCTGCGCCAACGCATAGATATTGTCGATATCGGCAGCAGTATTGATCGTAATACCGTTATTTTTGATCTTTTGTAACAGAAACTGCGCCGTTTGTTGCGTTAGCTGTCCTTGTACTGCTAATTCTGCGCCATAAGCCGCAATTTCTGCGTCTGTAGCACTGGCAAGATCACCGCCTGTAGCCGCTGCATACTCATTTGCCGCTCCAAGTTCAAATTGCTTCTGTGCCAGCAATGCGGTCACAACCTCATGCGCATTTGTTATCCCCATGTTGGTCAGCATATCATCAGTCAGCTGCGCGGTATCCTCTGACAACCCATCCATAACACCGGAACTGTTAATCCATTCCGTTACAAGATTATTAAATGCGCTCTGACAGGCGGAAACATCGTTTGGTGTGCTGGAAATTTTTTCGATAAAATCCGTGTAGGCTTCCCCACAGCCGCTAAATGCTTCCTTGAACTTCTTGTCATCCAATAACGAGTAATCGAACGGGTTTTCGTCTTTCATCGACGCCATGATCTTGTCTAACTCTTCGAATCCTTCTGACAAAGAGTCGATATTCTCGATCATTTGTTGTTTTGTAGATGGCACAAATTCTTCCGCACTTTTTTGCTTGGCAATCATGTTCTGGAGAGTAGTGTTTACATAACCGCAGGCAGTATTTATACCGCTGTAATCATCTCTTACTTTTTTACAAGAAACATCCCAATTGTTCATTTGCAAAAGGAATAATCTCATGCTGTCAGACATTTTTCCGGTGTCTATAAAATCCTCAACGTCTTCGCTTGACGGCACTTCAGTGTCAACTTTTACGACCAATCCTTTATCATCCGCATCCAATATATTTTGACTGCCATTGAGCGTCTTTTGTATATATTCAGACATTTGTTCTGGAGACAATATCGTTCCATCCGGGAGGACAGGAGTATAATGAATATAAACATATTCATCATTCCCACTCTCATCTTTTTGTTTTACAAATTTTCCGCCAAAAGATGTGTCAGCAACGTTGGAATCCCATCCTGCATTCTTCATGTCGTTCTCGTCCACATGCGGACTGATGGTTAAGTCAACGTTTCCGAGATTGCTCATCTGTTTTATTTTTGTTGCAATTCTTTTTTCTTCGGCATCAAGAGTTTTATTTGCTTCCGACACATCTATTTTTAAAGCATATGTAAAATCTTCCTCCGGAAGAGATGATATATTTTCTTCTCCAAAAATATTTGAGAGATTATGATATGCTTCCGAAAAAATTAACTTTTCATTTTCCA
>ERZ773157.1050-NODE-1050-length-28571-cov-16.414294_pt1 | contig 28571 bp, 30 predicted proteins | sample MGYA00511480_ERZ773157 | MGnify/ENA primary metagenome ERZ773157 (study PRJEB29015, sample SAMEA2737863) | human gut metagenome | biome: human gut; feature: human-associated habitat; material: faeces | place: China | collected 2012 ... | reverse complement strand
AATATAATGCGGCATTTGACCGCTGTGTGGATGTTATGAGCCAGATGCTCCAGAAATATGGACATCAGGTTTTGGATAAATTGGAACAGGACGCACCGCAGGGAGTGGAGCATTCCGAGGAAAGTAATCAAGCGCAGCTTCTGACGGATAAGGCTGCGTAAAATTTGCAATTTACACGTTGCGTATTCGCTATGGCTATGCTATAATGATTACGCAACGTGTATTTTTTTGCTTTTGTGGAGAAAAGACGGATGGATTGTAAAAACAGAATTATAAAGTTGCGTGAAAGCACAGGACTGAATCGGAAAGATTTTTGCAAGCTCGTCCATATTCCTTACCGGACTATGACTGAATGGGAATTGGACAACCGCCATGCACCGGATTATGTGCTGTGGCTTTTGGAGTATTATATCCGCAACGAGGGACTTATGGTAAAAGGAAGGAATGAGGGAGGTGGAGATTCTGAAAAAGAAACAACTTAAATGCTATCTTTATACAAGAGTGTCCACCTCGATGCAGGTTGACGGATACAGCTTGGATGCCCAGCGTGACAAGCTGCGGAAGTATGCGGCATACGAGGATATGATCGTTGCCGGGGAGTATTCTGACGAGGGCTTTTCCGGAAAGAACATTCAAGGGCGGCAGGAGTTTCAACGGATGCTGAATGACATCCAGGACGGCAAAGATGATGTTTCTTATGTGTTGGTCTTTAAGCTGTCCCGATTTGGCAGAAATGCAGCGGACGTTCTGAACTCTTTGCAACTCATGCAGGATTTCGGTGTCAATCTGATCTGCGTGGAGGATGGCATTGACAGCTCCAAGGATGCAGGAAAGCTGATGATCTCTGTGCTGTCTGCGGTGGCAGAGATTGAGCGAGAAAATATCCGCACACAGACAATGGCAGGACGTGAGCAAAAGGCTCGTGAGGGCAAATGGAACGGCGGTTTCGCTCCATATGGATACAAACTGGAAAATGGAAACCTTGTCATTGCAGAGGATGAAGTGGAAGTAATTCGTGTCATTTATGACCGCTACATTCACACTAATGAGGGTGTTGCAGGAGTTGCAAAATATCTGAACCGCAATGGTTATACTAAGAAACTAAGACAGAATAATACCATTCCGGGATTTTCAAGAGATTTTGTGAAAAATGTATTGTACAATCCTGTTTATATGGGAAAGATTGCTTACGGCAGACGAAGAACAGAAAAGAAACAGGGTACAAGAAACGAGATGCACGTGGTTGAGCAGTCGGAGTTCCCGGTTTATGAAGGACAACACGAAGCTATCATTTCCGAAGAGGATTGGTATCTGGCACAGGAAAAGCACAAGATCAATTCCTTTAAGCGGGAAAAGGTTAACAATCCAGACCACGCACACATCCTGTCCGGTATCTTGAAATGCCCATGCTGCGGAAAGAGTATGTACGGCAATATCGCCAAGGCGCACAGCAAGGACAAGAAAACACGGTATTATTACTACTGCAAAAATACGGTTACACCGACAGGGCATGAGTGCAGTTTCCGTCTGAATATCGAGCAGACGGAAATCAACAAATTTGTGGCGAAGGTTATCTCCGCTATGGTCAATAATCCACGGTTTGTAGAAGCGATTCAGGCGAAAATCGGAACAGCAGTTGATACAGAAGATATGGAACGGCAGATTGCTGTCCTACAAGGGCGGCTAAAGCAAGCCTTTGGAACGAAAAGCCGCTTGGAGCGTCAGATGGATACCTTGGACATCAATGATGCCCACTATGACAGAAAGATTTTGGACTTGCAGCGCCGCTATGATGAGCAGTATGATACCATAGAGGAAATCGAAGTTCAGATTGGCGAATTGCAAAGTCAGATCCGCAGCATCCAGCAGGAGAAGATTTCCGGTGACAATATCTATCGCTTGTTGCTGGCATTTGATGAAGTCTACCATTCCGCAACGGAAGCGGAGCAGAAGGAGTTTATGAAGGCCTTTATCGAGCGAATTGAGATGTTCCCGGAGAAAAGGAAAGACGGAAGCTGGATAAAGAAGATCGTATTCAATTTTCCTGTGCCTGTTGATGGTGAGGAAGTGAAAGAACTTCCCTTGGAAACTGAAACAACTGTTGAGACGGTATGTTTACTCTCGCGTAAAGCCCCAGTTTAAGCGGGTTTGCGGGTTTTTGTGACAGATATGAACCTGTGTTTTTAGAAGGAAAATATGAGAATTTTTAAGTGTTTTAATAGGGGTGTTAAAAAAACTGCGTAATTAGCTTTGTGCGCCGAGATTTTATCGGGCTAAAGCTGTGCGCGGATTTTACATCTCTATTTTTACGTCCTTTTTATGGGACATTAAAATTTGTAAAATATAAAGGCAAAGCGAGGCACTATCATGAGACGTATTTTACTAAGCATATTACATATTTAGAGAAAAGTTTGGAGTAACGAGTAAAGATAGTAAGAGAAATAGTTGGTGGAAGTGGAGTAGGTCGTGTGTTGAGGCTGCTGATTTCATGAGTAATTTTACAGATGTGGATGATTTTAGAAGTTTCGTTACTCAATTTGATTACAATAAGCCGACCAGGATGGCATTGCCACTTTTAATTTCCACGAAGATATCTGGTATTGGCTTTGCACTGGCATGCGATTGCTTGAAGGAGCTGGGATTCCTTAGTTATCCTAAACCGGATGTGCATCTTATAGAAGTTTTTAGTCAGATAGGACTGTCGAAGGAGAATCCAATCTCTGTTTTTGAGGCAATTGTGGAGATGGCTGATGTTTGTAAGGAAGTGGATCCGGAAGTGACACCATATAAAATAGACAAAATAATGTGGCTTATATGCTCAGGCAGGTTCTATTTGGATGATATATCGGTTGGAAGGCATAAGGATGATTTTATAAAGACTGTTAGAGGTGAGAAGATTGGAAAATAATAATTGGTTCTTTTCAGATGAATACAAAAAAATGATAGAAAACATTAATAGGATAACAAATTCAATATCTCCACAGTTTGAAGCTATTCGCAAAGCAAATTTGCAACTAGGCTCGATACTACAAACAAATATTAACCAGGATACTATTCATGCTATTACGGGGATTAAAAGCAAAATACCAGATTTCACAAAGTATTCTAAGCAGTTACTGGAGACTTTGCCTGCGTTTCAATTGTCTGAAGAAGTAAGGAAATTTATCCAGGAAACAAAAGAAAGTGAAAAACTATCTGAGGACGAGTTTGAAAAAAAATATGGAGAAGAATTTGAGATTTGCCGGATACTTGGCGAACATGGCTGGGTAGTTTCTGGACATTCGAATCCGAGAGATATTAAGAATTGGTATGATCATATTGTTACCGGAGAATCAGAAAAAATAGTTGATTTTTTTGAAGAAGAGAACGGGATCGTTATTAGTAATATACAGAAAGATTTGGAAAAGAAATATACGGATCCAAATAATAAAAAGTATTTTTCGAGAGGTTATGAAGCCTTTCAAAATGGAGATTACATGACCTCAGCAATGTATTTAGTTGCACTGCTCGAAGCAAGGGTGGACAGGCTAGTTCAGTTTCCACCAAATACAAAGTATAAGGACAAGTATTCTAATAAAGGGTTTGTTGATGTAAAGAAAGAACAGTTTGAACAGGCATCTTCTTTCTTTACGAAAAGGTATTATTTTTTGGATGTATATCCTTCTTTGATAGCTTTCTTGAATCGTTTATTTGTAGATGGAGAATATAAATTTGGGAATAAAATAGAACCTCCATACATAAATAGGAATTGGTTGTTACATGGAAGAAGCAGCAGAGAAATCGAACGATGGGAGTGTATCCAGTTATTAAATGCATTAGATACAATAGAAAATGTGTTAAGTGATAAATCTATTGCAGAGGGATAATAATACAAGGAGGTGTGGCATCATGAGTAATAAGTTAATAAAACAAAAGGAACGTCACACCAGTGAACATTATGTTCCGCAAGTATATATGAAGCAGTGGTCCGTGAAACAGAGCTTGCTGCAAGTAGATTACATCTCATCGAAGCCAATTGTTTATGGGATGAATGGATTTAAACAAATTCAACCATTTGAGATACAGCACATTAACTGTATTGATAATTTGTATGAGGTCCAGGATTACGACGATGAGTTTTATAGAACAACAGAAGATGCATTTGGAGAGCATGAAAGCAACCTTGGAATCATTCTGCCAAGGATAGAAAAGGCGGGATTAAAACTGGATGAAGTCGGTGCAATAAAAAGAAAAGAGCATAACATGCTATGCAATATGGTTGCGGTCATGCTCACAAGACACCCATTGATGTTACCGATGACAAAGCAAACTACCAGGGATATGAAATTTGAACGGACCGGAGATGCTACGCTGGGGGATTTGATGCTTGATGCTGGGGCAAAGATGCATTACACAGATGAGGATTCTAAATTAGCATTGGATTATGTTCTTAATGCGTTTGCAGTACATCCAAAAAGCGGAGTGACAAATTTGATCCGGGAGCGAATAAAGGAACAGCAGTGTTACATCCTTCTGAGTGAAAAGGAATTTTTCTTTTCAAATATGCCGGTATATTTCAATGCTATGTTGACAGAGTTTTATATGCCAGTTAGCCCTAAATACGCAGTCTATTTTTCAAAGAAAGCGATGGAAGAGTTGCATCCTGGGCATATTAATAAGGTTGATGCAACTGCCTGGAATATGAAGCTTAGGACCGCGCTGGGAGCCAAATTTTTATATTCATCGCATAGCGAATATCTAACAAATTTTGCTTCACTATTTTAGCACTGTAATTATATTTTGAAATTGACAATAGAACAAATGTTCGATATAATAACTCTAGGTTCGCTACCTAGGGTTTTTATATTTTGTTAAACAGGCCGATCAATATTAATCCCGGTATTGGAGGTGTGATTGACATGGAACTGGAGGAATCCATCAAGGATAACTTTGATGAGTCATTTCGTGTATATATTCAGTCTGAAGAATACACCAGATTGAAGCAGCAGGAGAGTAGGCTGTTATCATATTTGCAGGCAGGGTTAAGTGATATACAGAAGCAGCAGCTTGGAGCATACTTGGACGCAGCTACGGAAGTACATAGCGCATTAGCGTCTGAGGCATACGTGCATGGCGTTGTGGAAGGTATTGCTCTACGAGAGAAGGTAACAGCAAAATAGGTTGTAAGGATGACCAGCTTTGATTTCCCTTTGAGCTGGCCTTTTCTTTTATAGGAGGCATTTATGGCAGCAGGATATAAAGCCGGCGATAAGGCCTATATTGTAGAAAGTAATAGGATAGTCCGGGAGTGTACGGTGGTGCGCCCGGCTGGAAATTTGATTATTATAAGATTTGAAAATGGCGGTGGGATCAAGGTAAACAAGAACAGGCTGTTTGCCACAAAAGAAGCTGCAGAGGAGAGCATACCAAAGGCTAAGCCAAAGCCGGTGGTAGCACAGCAGCGAGGGTATCGTTCACCTTATGATTATGAATATTAATACTAAATGCCCGGTTACTAATTTGCAACCGGGCATTGTTTTATTCTTTGTTTGGATCAATCAGATTACATTGTATGAGGAATGAATAAAATACTACCTTATATACCTCATCTTCAGTACCATATTTTTCATAGAGCTCGATAATTTTATTAAGTAATTCATCTTTTGAAAGATATAAATCATTATCGTCGCAGGTAAAGAAGATCATTAAGGTCTTCATATAGTTAAGAGTCTCAATGCCTCCAGGATTTTTCTCATGAATATGTATAAGTAGTGGTAAGCAATTTTTTATGAATGATCCTGTTATTTCGTCACTATATTCAAATCCACGACCCAAGAATGCAAAGGCTGTAATCATGAATGCTTCAGAAAGTTGTTCTGGTATTTCAGTTTGGCGTTCCTCATTTTTTTGATATAATTCTATTAGATCATTAAAGTTTTTAATTAAAGGTCCTACATCTTCAGGATTTGTTTGTGCTTCGTGCAGAATCCCCTGGCAGAGCATGTCTGCTGTCTGATTAAGCAAGAGGTCATACGGTCCATAATTAGGGACAGACTTAACAGTCATCTGTCCGGACATAATAAGCTGCATTTTTCGTTGGTACATTTCAATGTCCTTTGAGAGCATCGGCATCATCATGATTAAACCATTACCAGGGTTTATAAGAGGATCAGCCCCATCATCATTGAGCCACTCGTATAAGTCTGAAATATAAGAACTCATCATGTCATATAATCTTTGACGTTCCTCATTGTCATTTGTAATACAAAATGCTTGAAATATTCCTTGTAAAAAATAAGGATTTAGGACTAATAGGAATGTACCAAATGAGAAAAAGGCTTTCATATCTTCGAGATAGTAGGTTGTAAGGATGTAATTAAAATCTCGAAAGAATGGGATCCAAAATTCTTCGTTTGATAAAACGCCATGAAGATCTTTTAGATGACGTAATACAAAATATTCAGCGAGTAAATCGGGTTCAATAACTGGAATCGAACCATTTACCGTTATTCCAAAGGTATCACATACTTCAGGAATAATTTTTTCCGGTGTATTTACGAGATCAGTTATGTTTGGAAGAGTGGTAGTATGCCCACCAAAGTTACCTATTATGGCATTGGTATACGCCATCTCTATCGAATGATATAATTGCTTATTTTCTGTGTTTGTAAACTTGAAAGCATTGTATATCCGATTATGAAGTATCCTTTTTTCAATATTATAAGCATAATCCAGCAGCCTATCAGTGTTGTGAATATCTTCAAGTTTGCCATTTATAAAGGCATCACATAGAAGCAATAAAAAAAGTGGGCGATGATAGCTATGGTCTATTTTATCCAGTTTTGTAAGGATCGCAGATATAATTTCGTCTGTAGATTTCTTTTCTGAAAGAGTCTTTGTAAAATATGATTTTGCGATTTGGCCCAATTCCTGTGGGGAAAGCGGTAACATTGGTAATTCATACTTTACATTTTCTGACTTATAAACAAAATTCTTGGAATTCTCATCTACAGAAATCAAGCTGTCAAACCAGGGTGCATTGAATTTGGCATCATTTGAAGTCGGAATACGTTGGCAAATGATGATTCGTATATCTGTAAGAATGTTTTTGTTAAATTGACGAGACATCCATTTAGCCAAAGGTGTGCTGTCAGGGGCATCGTTATCAACAATTAGAAGAATATTCTTCTCTTTGATAGGCACTTCAACAGTCAACTGCTCGTATGTAAATGGCACATTTCTGTCAAATGTTATGATATCCCATGCATCTTGATTGAGCGTAGCAGCAAAGCAATGAGCCAGTTTGCTTTTCCCAGAACCACCAGGCCCCGTTAAAGCAATCCACTTTATAGGCTCTGCATTGTCATGTTCAACGAATCGTTGAAGAATATGCATTTCTTTATTACGTCCATACAGGGTTGTCGTATTGCTGTTGTATCGGAATGGATGTGAAATATCTACCTTGCTTATAATCTCCGGATTTGGCTCCGGAGTAGTTTCTGTTAAAAGTGTAATTGTTGATTTTAATCCTTCAAATGACTTGAAGTATTCTTCATTAACCCCATTTATATAATCTGCACCATCTTTGTTTTCGAGTGCAGTAAAAGAGTAGTACAGGATATTTGCAAGAAAGTCGTCAAACCTAAAATGGGACTCATTTACAAGTCTCATTTTTTTATACTGAGGATCATATCCAATTACACTACCAGGCTCGATACTATCGTCATTTCTAATAATATCTACTATTGATAAAATAACTTGCTTTAAGCCCTCTTGTCGTAAGCAATCAGTTCTTGTATTTTCAGCATTTTCTAATAACTCTAACTTCGTATCTTCCAACTTTTGAATTTTATAGTGATTAAAAACTGAGTCTGGAAGGTTCTTTTTACATACTTTAAGGTTTCCAACTAGACCAGAATCTACACTGTCATATATGTTGAAAAGTTTATATGCAAGATCGAGATCAGCACATCTGATTTTGCAATAGGATAATATCTTAAAGACAGATCCAAAACATAATTTTTTCATGTCAGTCTCCATATCTTTTTTTCTTTTTATTATATCATACGCTCCCTATCGGATAAATCAAAAAACGCTAAAAGTTCAGTAAAAATGCGGTGACAAAGAATCGACAAAGTCTGTACAAAGACCAGGAGCAATCTACCTGGAATAATAGACTTATCAAAAGAAAAGGAGGTACCGCAGATGGGTATTTGGAATCAGTCAGCAGATGACAACAATGGAGTAGAGGTTAACTACACAGGTAAGAATTTATACCATCTTACCTGCAACGATGGCTCATATGACGAGAAGATCGAGACAAAGAGCGATGGCACAACTCATCATTACAAGACCGAAAGCGACTGGGATGATCATTCACACGATGTTTATAACAGTTCTGGCGACAAAGTCTATAGTCGTCTGGAGGGTTACAACCATCCTTGGCAGACAAGAGATGATGATTAGGAGGAAATGACATGGCAGAGAAGGATTTAACGCTCGCGCCACTTAAAGTTTCTCCATACAAACATCAGCAGCAGGCGATTAAGTTCGCCTGCCGGATGTTTGGCATATCTGAGCAGAAAAGAAAGACAAGTGGTGTTGCGCTACTTATGCAAATGGGTACAGGTAAGAGTCTCACAGCAATCGGCATCGCAGGTACTTTGTACGAAAAGAAAAAGATTACAAAGATGTGTGTGGTGGCACCTTTATCAATTCTCTCCGTGTGGGAGGAGGAATTTGACAAGTTTGCAAATTTTCCATACACATTGCTCATTCTTAAGGGTACAGCTAAGAAGAAGCAGGAACTTCTGAAGAACTTTAGAGGAAAAGGCTTGCTGGTTGTAGTTGTAAATTATGAAACCGCTTGGCGCATGGAAAAAGACATTATTAAATGGGGACCGTCATTGGTCGTGGCAGATGAAGGACACAAAATGAAGGAAGCCAGAACTGCGCAATCAAAAGGAATGCATGCTATTGGGGCTAAAGCCGAGTATAAGTTGTTACTGACAGGTACACCTATTTCTAATAAAGAAATGGATATTTTTAGTCAGTATAAATTCTTAGAACCGGGAGTTTTTGGAACGAGTTTTTTTGTGTTTCGCAATAGATACTTTGATATGGGCGGCTATGGAGGACACGTTCCAATCTTCAAGGAATCCATGCGAGAAGACTACCTGGCCAGAATGCATGGCGTGGAAGTTGTTTTATTCACAGGGAATGGAAAAGGTGGGAGAGGATTTCTTACGAACTCTTTAGTGACGGATTTTCAAAATGAATATCCAACGATTCGGATTAAGCCGAATCCTGATTGTCACGACAGGTTAATTATACTTGATTATGGGGAAAAGACAGAACTGGTTTATCATTGTGGAGCATCCAGTAAGGATGCAGGGAAGAAACTTTGTGCCATCAATCAGATTACAGAGACAGCAATCATTCATCCGGTAATAGACAGATTACTTTCATTGCCAGATAAACAGGTATAATTAGAAGCCATGCTTTGACTGCGAAAATGACGTTAAGAGGTGATAAGAAAGTCTAAAGAAAAGATAAAAGTGTATCTTTACAAAATTTATTAAATTGAGGTATGTAGACATGAGAGGAGCTATTCAAAATTATTTTGAAAAAACGAAGCAATATCCTAATTATTACTCAAATGAAAATTTTAGTACTATTTGTGATGATATTAAAAAAGAAATTGATGAGGGTGTATTTCTTGTTAAGAGGAAAGATGAAACAGATTTGTCTGTATTTGAAGAAAAATATGGATATACATTACCTACAGAAATTAATGATTATATTAATCTGTTTTGGCATCCTTGTATTAGAGGATATTGTAATACTAAAGAATCTATTGTATTATTTTCCGTTTTGAAAAAGCAAGGAGATTCAAGCGATGACATATTATTCTATAAAAATAGTTTGATTTAAATGGCTAAAGATTGGGAAGAGATAGGCGATATTAAAAAATTTATTCCTATAGGATGGCTTGGTTATTCTGGTGAATACGTCCTCTATGAAGTGAGTAGTCATAACATTTTTTTGGAAAATATGGATGTAGATGGAGAAGTGGAAGATAAGCCAATTGCCAATTCTCTAAAAGAACTTATTAATAATATGAATGTTCTAATGTAATTGTTTTATTGCAGAAAATAAAGATCTTGACAGAGATGTATTTAAAAACAGGATATAACGTTTTAATGATAACTTATTGACTTTTATATTGACGTTGTATAAACTGTGTTTATACGTCTAAGGGAGAAAGACTAAATAAGTACATAGGGGGAATTTTATTATGGCGTACGGGGACAGTTCAGGTTTTATCATCATATCTTTATCAATCATACTTATAATTTTCAGTTGTATATGCTGGTATAAGATCTTTGAAAAAATGGGAATAGAAGGCTGGAAGGCATTTATTCCCGTGTACGATGTTTACTTAATGTGTGAATATTTGATCGGGGCACACAAAGGATGGATGTGTATTCTTACATTTATTCCGATAGTTGGAACTATATTTACTTTGTATTTATACTTCAAACTGTGCCAGAGCTTTGGCTATGGTTTGATGTTCCTGATAGGTTTCCTGGTGTTAAACCCGATTTTTATAGGTGTTTTAGGTCTTGGAGATTGTTATTATTCTGATATGACAAGTTAATAAAATAATGAATATAGTATAACGTCAAAAATCCGGCAGGTGAACAAGTAGTTTGTCTTCCGGATTTTTTGTACACATTTCAATCCTACATCAGGAACCCTGATATATTGAGAAAGGCCATTGCGGAATCAGATGTAAAAGAGGAAGGCGGAGGCATTTCAGCTAATCTAAATATCACGACTGGGGCCAATGAAAAACTGGAAGAGCTAAAAAAATTCTCGATAAAGAAACAGGTAGATCCTTGTTCCCTGCACAAGTGCTAGATATTCTTCTTATATATCTGTTGAGGCAGAGGTTCTTGATAAGTATTATATGCAGCTTACAGATCATAAGATGATAGCTATAACATTGAAAGCGAGCTGATTGTGAATGAGAATTTTGACACTATCGGTAGGGTTTAACATTGTGGGTATGCTTTTTATAATATTTCCCTCTCAACAGTATATAATATCTTTAATAGGAAACAATTTTATCGTGTTTTTGTCTTGCGTATAAGACAGAAATATTATATGATTGTTCTAGATAAGGGAGGACTGTGCCATGAATAGAGACACCTTAAAACAGATAATGATAGATCAGAAAGAGACCTATCTTAACAATACCATTATAACCAGACAATACCTTTTGGAAGAAAATGTTAATTATTGCTTTGTTGGGATCAGAAGAACTGGTAAATCATATTTGATGTACCAACAGATAAAACAACTTGAATCAAAAGGTGTTCCCCTTTCGCAGATAATATATGTAAATTTTGAAGATGAGCGTCTTTTAGAAACTAAGGTTACAGATCTAAATACTATCTTAGAAATAGGTCTTGAAATGTCTGGCTCAGCTAACAAGCCGTATTTGTTTCTTGATGAAATCCAAAACATAAACGGTTGGGAAAAATTTGTGCGTCGGATAGCTGATATGAAATACCGAATCAACATCACAGGAAGCAACAGCAAAATGCTCAGCAGCGAAATTGCTTCTACTCTCGGCGGAAGATTTATCATCATGAATGTTTATCCATATTCATTTACAGAATATCTTACCGCCAATCACAGAGAAAAAAACTATCTTGATGTGATCAGCACCCAGGATAGAGCCGATGTATTAAGTCTGTACAACGAATATGTCACCTTTGGTGCTTTTCCCGAATTGGTTGATATAAAGAACAAACGCGCATTTCTTAGTAGCATTTATCAAACTATCTATCTTGGGGATATAATAACGAGAAATAAGATATCCAATGATTTTGCCATAAAACTGATACTCAAAAAAATAGCCGAATCAGTTACCAAACCTCTGTCTTTTAGCAGATTGACCAACATATTAAAGAGCACCGGCATGGCCATAGGAAAGCAGACAGTCATAAACTACGTTGGCTACATGACCGACTCTTATCTTCTCTTTACCCCGCAAAATTATGCAGCCAAGCTTGTTGATAAAGAGACATCGCCAAAATACTATTTTATGGACACAGGTCTTCTTGGTCTTATGCTGCTGGATTCAAAATCGGCCCAATTGGAGAACCTTGTTGCGATTGAACTTATCAGACGCTATGGCGTAGAAAATGTTTTTTTCTTTGAAAACAATGTAGAAATAGACTTCTATATACCTTCTGAAAGCCTTGCCATACAGGTAAGCCTGCAAGTTTTAGATGATATAGACACAAAAGAACGCGAAACCCGTGCATTTGCCAAATTAAACAATTTTATTCCTGATTCCAAATGCATTATTATCACCAACAGTGAAGAGACAAATCTTGAATATGATGGTATAGATATAGAGGTCATACCAATCTGGAAATGGCTTCTCATGGCGGATCTGTAACACCTGACACCTTTTACTGTGCCATGAATGCAAGAAATATTCTACAAGAATTATCACAAAATTTATTAAATTGAGGTATGTAGACATGAGAAGAGCTATTCAAAATTATTTTGAAAAAACGAAGCAATATCCTAATTATTTCACAAATGAAGATTTTAGTAATATCTGTGATGATATTAAAAAAGAAATTGATAAGGGAGTATTTCTTATTAAGAGAAAATATGAAACAGATCTGTCTGTGTTTGAAGAAAAATATGGATATACATTACCTACAGAGATTAGTGATTATATTAATCTGTTTTGGCATCCTTGTATTAGTGGATATTGTAATACTAAAGAATCTATTGTATTATTTTCCGTTTTGAAAAAGGAAGGAGATTCTAGTGATGAGATATTATTCTATGAAAATAGTTTGATTTCAATGGCTAAAAATTGGGAAAAGATGGGTGATATTAAAAAATTTATTCCTATAGGATGGCTTGGTTATTCTGGTGGATACGTTCTCTATGAAGTGAGTAGTCATAATATTTTTCTGGAAAATATGGATATAGATGGAGAAGTGGAAGATAATCCAATTGCCAATTCTCTAAAAGAACTTATTAACAATATGAATGTCAATCCGAATATTCGGGAAAAGGAGAAAAACAAATGCTGCTTATAGGATCCAGGATTCAGGAGTACCGGAAGAAAGCCGGGCTGAATCAGGAGGAATTTGCGGAAAAGATGGGAGTCAGCAGACAGGCTGTGTCCAAGTGGGAGAGGGATAAGGCGTATCCTGATCTGGACAGGCTTGTGTGTATATGTGAGATTCTGGATGTACAGGTTGGAGAACTTATATATGGAAAGGGTGAGGAGCCGGAGACGCCGGAAGCGGTGTCCGGGGATGGGACTTCAGCGAATAATGCTGTCCATCTGAAGAATCTCAGGGGAAAAGGCAGGCTTGCCAGATTGAAAATATTATTTTGCGTGATGGCGGCCATATGCGTTTTCTGTGTAATTGTGGTGGCGGTGCTGTTTGTGAGGAACGAGTGGACCAGCCATTCAGATAAGAACGGAAATGTGCGCGTGGAGAAGGTGTATCAGCAGTATACAAAAGCTGATCTGGCATATTTTGATGACAATGGCCGAAAGATCATGGATACTGTGTGGCTTGATGTACCGGGGGTACGGGATGGAGATTACATACAGTTGTACACAGGGGCGGACGGTGATGGTCTGTTTCTGAATTACAAGACATCAACCATAATTGCCGCAGCATTTGTCGTGCTGGTGTTTATTATTCTTCTGATCCTCATTGGGCTTGAGATAAGAAGGATGAAGAAAGAAGATACACTTCAGATCATACTTGAGGATAAGACAGCCGATGAAAAAATGTAAAAAAATTGTCTGCGCGATCGTAATAGCATGCATACTGGGGGGAGCTGCATTTGTCGCTCTTGAGTTTATGGGCGTTATTGATCTGAACGGTGCGCAGAAGACGGAAGAAAAAAGTGAAACTGAACAGGATGGAAATAAAATAGCTGACGATAAGACAGAGCCATGGCATATAGTGTTCAAGGGATATGCCTTCTCTGTGAAGCCGGTAGGACTGGCGATCATACATGAGAGTGGCTGCCTTAACATAAGAAGCTGTGATGATTATCTGATACAGATCGATGTGGAGGATAAGATGATGGCGGACTTCTGGGACAACAGAGAGCAGCGCAAGAAAAATATTGAGGACGCAGGTTATGTGATGGAGCTGGAGCCTGAGAAGTTCGAGATACAGGGGAAGGAATATATCAGATACATAGCAAGTCTTGCAAATGAACGAGGTGCGAAGTTCGATAGATCATATTTCTATCAGCTTATATGTGATGCCGGGGAAGGTCAGCGTTTCTTTACTTCGATAAGATTTGATGAGATAGATATAGATGCGCTGAGCGGGGCGGAGAGAGCCGAGGTATATGAGAAGGCTTCCGATGAAGCTGTGGCCATTGTTGCGGGGGCCGTTCCCACAGATGAGACAAATGATATGACAGGCGCATACTGGCAGGAGGACGATGCTATGGAGACGGGAGTAGTGGACAGTGTCGTGAATGGAGATACTACCGTGTCATATGAAATCCCTGAAAATTACAGCCTTCAGAATGAGGGTTTGCCAGGTAAGACATACTATTCAGACAGTGATAAGATCACGGTCGTGACATCGATCGTACCGTATAGCTGGATGACAGCATCTGATATGGCAGATAGAAAGACAAGGGCCGGAATATCAAAGGTGACAGAGGAAGGTCAGTGTGAGGTAAATGGTGTGACATTTTATTACTACACATATTCAACCTTATATATAAAGGACGGCAAGAGAAATATCACATACTATTTTAATGCATATGCTGATCTGAAGGATGGGAACATATATACAGTCAGCGGATTTGCCGATGATAATCCGGATGCCATGGACAGAGGCACTTATTATAGTTTCATGAACATTACGGAGAAATAAACACTATAGATTACAAAAAAGTGACGAAAACACCTATGATTTCGGTTTGCTACCCATAGTTGCCCCGTTGCAACCGATTACGGCTTGATAAAATATAGTGACATTCTTAATAATAAAGCCACTAGGTTTTAAGGAGGATTATTATATGAGGAACAAGAAAATGCTGATCGCAGGACTTATCACGGTGGTGATGGGAATTTCTATAGTGGGATGTGGAAATGATGGTAAATCCACCAGAGAGACGGAGTCAACAGAGCAGGTAACCGAAATGGAAATGGCAACGGAGGAGGAATCTGAGGCTGAGGATATAGGTGATACTGAATCTGATGGTTCATATGCAGATGAAACCGATTACAGTGATGACAGTGAGGAATCCACAGAATTTACGATGCCTGTATATGAGGATTTCACATTGGCATCGGGACTCAGCGAGAATTACGCAGATCTTGACAACAGGGCATTTGTATATAATGGAAAGAAATTCACTTTAGGTGAGTCTACTTTGAAGGATCTTATAGATGGCGGTATACCATTTGAGCAGAATTCACTCAATAACAGTGGCAACAATGTAAATAAAAATTACGAAACTGACAGATACACAGCAGACATCAATGACTACGTAACGATGCAGTTTATGTTTGGCAACTTTACTGACAGTGAGCAGAAGGCGGAGGATTGCGTTCTCTCATATGTAAGGTATTCACACCTTTTTGTGCCAAACCCGGATTATGATGCCAGCATGAATGCAGAGATCAGTGAGATGATGCTTGACGGTGCAAAGCAGGTGAACTTCTCATTCCCTACAACTATCACCAAGGATCAGTTGCTTGAAAAGTGCAGCGAGAATGCAGAAGTAGATGGCAAGATAGTCAAGTACAGTGTAGATTCTGAGGTTTATATGGGAAGCAGCGGCTATACATTTGAGTTTGACAATACAACAGGACAGCTCAAAGAGGTCAGAATAAGCTGGCTTCCGTAACTAAAAAGTAATCAGAATAAGGGCCAGAAGAAAAGCCGGATATCTCTATAAAATAGGGATACCCGGCTTTTGTGAGTTGTTTTTATTTACATGTCGTCGTGTCCGTCATCGAATTCGCTATCTTCATGGTCAATGAATTCGCGGCTTGTAACTTTCTTGCGGTTTCTTTCATTTTCAACCATCTCGGATAAAAGCTCTTTAACATCCTTGGACTTCTTGATGTTCTTAATCTCAAAATCTCCGAGCGTCTTGTCTGCTGAACAGCACTTGATGGTTCCGAGACCGAAGATTCTCTGACCGAGTGTGCAGTTAAGCGAGATATCCATGATCCTGTAGAGGCGGACTTCATCCTCCTTGGTGCTTAAGAATCCGGTGCTTATAAATAGTCTGTCATCGGACAGGCTGTATTTGGTGAATGACCAAGGCAGTCCGAATAAAGTCCGTTTTCTGTCTTTCCATACGATATTTGGCATATGTAACCCTCCCTGATATTTTTTTTGATGTTATCACGGCTTGGCGCATTTGTAAACCAAATGTGTGTTGTGCACGGCAGAGTTTATAGGGCGGTAAGCAGTATGCAGGTAACAGAAAAGCATTCAACTGGATTGTTGTAGAGCAGTTTTCTCGATGGACACAGCCAGAGTATATACTGGAGGCAACTAATCCTTTTGTTGTGTGCGGGCGCTTGCAGGTGATATAATTGGCACAAGTGAACGTTTGATATAATACAAATTATAAGATCATGAGGACATAGAATGGATAAGACACAACGTATACATGCGCAGGCAGATTCTGATATGAGTGCACATGGCAGCTCAAAAGATAAAAAGGCAGAGAACACAAAAGAAAATAAAAAAACACAAAAAAAACATTCGTTCCATTCGAATATAAAGGTGCGGACTTTTTTGGTAGCTGTACTGACGTTTATAGTGGTTAACGCTGTAGTACATCTTCAGCTCCTGAACACGGAGAATCAGGAGAAACTCAAGGCGACTTATACAGCAGAGTCTACCATAAGGCGTCTAGGTTCGCAGATAGACAAGTATCTGTCCAAGACTGATATGCTAAAGAGTATGATAGAGTCGGGATATGATATAAAAGAAGAAGAATTTAACAGACTGGGCGGTTTTCTGTTGGATGATGATGATGTCATTGGTGCAGTGGAACTGGCAAAGGATGGGGTTGTGAATATGGTGTACCCGATGGCGGGAAATGAGGCTGCGATTGGACTTGATATGCTGAACGATCCTAGAAGAAGCAGGGAAGCAAGGCTGGCCAGGAAAAGCGGCAATTATACCATTGCGGGGCCGTTCGAACTTGCGCAGGGTGGCGTGGGAGCGCTGCTGTTTGATCCGATATATGTGACAGGTGATCAGAAGGACAAGGAATTCTGGGGATTTGCCATTCTTATTGTGAATTGGGACAGATTTATAGATGAGACAGAGATATCGAAGCTGGAGGATGCCGGCTATCACTATCAGGTGTGGAGGAAGCTGGACGAAGAGGGGCAGAGGACGATGATAGCCAGCTGCCAGGATGAATCGCTGAAGAATGACATCGAGGTAGACTGTGATGTGCCAAATGATACATGGTATTTTGATATTGTTCCGGTAAAAGGCTGGGTATCCGGGAACCAGCTGCTGCTCGGAAATGTACTTTGCTTAGTCGTTGCATTGCTCATAGGGTTGGTGTACTGGCAGTTCGCCATAAGACACAGGAAAGAACAGTCATATATGGCAGAAATCGAGAAGACAGCAGAGAATGCCAGACTTGCAAATGAGGCAAAAACCAGGTTTCTGTTTAACATGAGTCATGATATAAGAACCCCGATGAATGCCATCATAGGATTTGCACAGCTGCTCAAGGATCATGCGGATGATAAGGATAAGGTGAATGAATATACATCCAAGATAAGCGCATCGGGATCTGTTCTGTTGTCGATCATCAATCAGGTGTTGGAGATGGCACGTATAGAGAGCGGAGAAGCGGAACTGAATGAAGAAGTGGGGAATCTGCGGGAACTCACAGAGTCTATCAAGGCGGTATTTGAACCGGAGATCAGCAGGAAAAAGCTGTCCTGCGATTATCTTGTCAAGGTTACTGAAGAGTTTGTAAGTTATGATGAGACGAAGGTTCGTGAGATTTTACTCAATATAATTGGAAACTCGGTGAAGTACACTCCGGATGGAGGCAACATATCGGTGAGGGTTGAACAAATATCTAAGGGAGATCAGGGTAGTGCATCGTACAGATTTACGGTAGCGGACACGGGAATCGGCATGAGCGAAGAGTATCTGCCTCACATATTTGAAGAGTTTACCAGAGAGAGAACAAGCACAGAGACGAGAGTGGAGGGTACAGGACTTGGACTCCCAATCGTGAAGTCGCTTGTAGATATGATGGGAGGCAGCATAGATGTGCAGAGTAAAGTGGGAGTTGGAACTACCACAACAATCGTGCTGACGTTTGCGGTGGCAACCAACACCGAGGTGCTCACGAGCATGGATCAGAGCTGGGAGAACATAGCGGACAGGCTTTGTGGCATGAGGATTCTGATGGCGGAGGACAATGATCTCAACGCCGAACTTGCGGTTACGCTACTTGGAGAAAGGGGGATTCTGGTTGATCGTGCGGTTGATGGAGTCCAGTGTATTGAGATGCTCAGAAGCAGACCTTCCGATTATTATATTGCAGTGCTTATGGATATACAGATGCCAAACATGGATGGATATCAGGCGACAGAGATAATCAGAGGCCTGGGAGATGCCCGGGCGAAGATCCCAGTCATTGCCATGACTGCAAATGCATTTGACGAGGACAAGAAGAAGGCATTTTCTGCAGGGATGAATGGACACGTCGTAAAGCCTGTGGATTTGGAACGCATATTCACTGTACTCGGAGATGTATTGGAAGTTGGCAAAGAAATTAAAAATTAAACTACAGGTTTACTTTTAACTAGTAGTTTATATGTGTTATATTAGATGAAGATTCCTTTTAAAACTCAATAAAGGTGTCATGAAAGATTTCAACGGCATTCTGACCGGAGAAATATTTATATTAGCAAAACATATTTACATATCATACCCTGCTATAGGCATATTAGGTTGGAAAAATTGGTGGAACCTAGTTTATAGCACATTTAAATTTCATATTTAACAGGGAGGTATAATTATGGCACAGATGGAATTTCCAGTTATTGATCTTCAGGCTACAGGCAGGAGGATCAAGGAAGTGAGAGAGAAGAAAGGGATCACAGTAAAGACATTGCAGATGTTCTTGGGATTCAACGAACCCGTGTCGATCTACAAATGGCAGCGAGGCGAATGCCTGCCGACATTCGACAACATGTACGCAATGGCCTGCCTCTTCGGGGTAGGAATTGACGACCTTCTGGTGGGAAACCGCCAGGAGGTTGTTTTTTTGCACTTTCGTCTCCGGGGACGGAGGGAACAGCCGATGGGGACAGGTACCTCCGTCCCCATTGGGGCCATTTTCGCCCGTTTTTGCCAAAACCCCCAAAAGGGGACAGGTACCTCCGTCCCCATCGGGGCCATTTTTCGCCCGTTTTTGCCAAAACCCCCAAAAGGGGTCAGGTACCTCCGTCCCCTTCCTCCGTCACCCATTAAATGTTTGATTAATGTTGGTAGTATGTTACAATTATATCTATATGTAAGTATAAACTTGAGCTGATCTGGGACTGGAATAGTGTACGTGAAATGGGGGGATTCGGTATGAAGAATGTAAGCAAGAGGCAGTATATACTGACGCTGATAGTGAGTTTTGTGGCGATTGTGGTACTGTCGTTATGTACGATCATGACATTTTATAGGAAGTCAGTGAATGATACTCTGGCTTTGGCGGCAGAGACTGTTAAGCAGGAGCAGGAATATATGAATTCGTATCTGAATCGAGCCGTGGATGCGGTGGAAGTTACGAAGATCACTGTGGAGCATATGATGAGAGAAGGCCAGTCGGGGCAGGATATACTGAACTTTCTCACGAATGAATCAGCTTATTATCTCCAGGATATAGATGCGGCGTTCACAGGTGTATATGGCTTTATAAACGGCGAATACCTTGATGGCACAGACTGGGTTCCCAACGATGATTATGTTCCTCGGGAGCGGGCATGGTACAAAGCAGCAGTGGCGGCAGACGGCCAGCCAACCCTGGGCCAGCCGTACATCGATGCGCAGACAGGTGATATTCTGATGTCAGTCAGCCAGTTACTCTATGATGGTGTGAGCGTAATATCTCTGGATGTAACTCTGGATCAAATACAGGCTGAGACGGAAAAAATCAAATTAAATGGTCAGGGATATGCATTCGTCTGCGACAAGTCAGGCTTGGTGATAACCCATTCAGACAAGAAAGATGTAGGACAGGACTATACTCAGGGTGAAATGTCTGTACTCATGAAGGGCATAACGGACAATGACGGCGAACCATTTCAGGCGGTTGTTGATGACAAGAAGGTGACGGTTTTCAGCTGTTCCATAGTTGATGAATGGTATGTGGTCATGGTCATCACAAATGAGAAGCTGTACCACGGAATAAGAAACCTGATAGGCTACGATATAGGCGTTGGAATAGTTTTATATATAATTATAGTGTTCTTCTGTACCAGATCCAAGAATAGTACGGATGCAATCATGAGCAAGCTCGATGAGACAAATAACGAACTCACAGACCTGAATAATATGGTCATGCAGGCATTTGCCAAGACGATAGATGCAAAGGACAAATACACAAAAGGCCACTCCGTGCGTGTTGCCAGATACAGCCGTGAACTGGTGAAGCGGATGGGCGGAACGATCAGGGAGCAGGACGAGATATATCAGATAGCACTGCTTCATGATATGGGCAAGATACGTATTCCTGACAACATAATCAACAAGCCGGGAAGACTTACGGATGAAGAGTTCTCCATGATAAAGCTTCACTGTGTAAATGGATACCATATTCTCAAGAATATAAATGCATTTCCGGAACTGGCGGTGGGTGCAAAGTATCACCATGAGAGGTACGATGGAACAGGATATCCAAGTGGGCTGAAGGGAGAAAATATACCAAGGTGTGCAAGGATCATAGCGGTGGCGGACAGCTATGATGCCATGACATCCAACCGAAGCTACAGATACGCCCTGCCACAGAAGATAGTGCGCGATGAGATGGAGAAGGGCAAGGGCAGTCAGTTTGATCCGGACATTGCAGAAGTCATGCTCAGTATGATTGATGAGGATGAAGACTACCACATGAGACAGGTCGAGAAGATGGTCAGCAATATCCTCGTTGTAGATGACGAGAAGATAAATATCAGACTTATAGAGAATATCTGCAAAAACGAGCCTCTCTACAAGGTCATTGCGGCTGAGAGCGGAAAGCAGGCCATAGACATAGTGGGAAATCAGCAGATAGACCTGGTATTGCTCGATATCGAGATGCCAGACATGGATGGATTCCAGACGCTGGAAGAGATACGAAAGATCACAGACGTACCGGTCATATTCGTAACAGCTTATAAGGATTATAAGCTGATAGAGAGAGCGAGACAGATGGGGGTTGAGGATTATATTACGAAGCCGTTCCTTCCAATAGTTTTCCTTGAGACCTTGTACGGAGTTATCGGTTAAATACAGATGGGAGGATAATTATGGGGAAGAAGCTGGTGAGGGATGTGTTGGATTTAGACGTTATGGGAAAACAGGATTCCGACACATCCTGTAAAGAAGTTCACATTGACCACGAGAAAAGTCTTACATACTGCGGGGGCAGTGAAGACTTTTTGAAAGAAATCATATCAATGTATGCAGCTGACGACAAGCGCGCAGAGATACAGAAGGCTTATGATGAAAAAGATTGGGACGGCTACAGGATATTGATACATACGGTAAAAAGTACATCCAGAACGATCGGAGCCATGGAGCTGGGCGATGAGGCGCAGGAGCTGGAGAATGCGGTTAAAGAACTTGATGTGGATATGATCTGCAAGATGCATGAGAGTGTGATGGCTTCTTACTCGGCTGTATTTGACTGGTGCCGTGCGACAACCGCTCAGTAGGCCCGATATTTTCACAAGACGATAGAATGTAGAACATAGTGCACATATGCAATATTGCAATATGCACAAAACCAGATTACTAATACATGAATACTTGACATTTCCCCATATAATAATACGTCATTATGATATACAATATTGTATTATTTGAAAAATGGGGGAGACCAGACAATTGTTAAGCAGACAGATCCGGCATCCATACATGAGAATGATGTCATATCATTTTATTCATCGGATCCGGCTCTTTCTGGTGCGGTAAATACACATAGAGTTGTCTCGATAGAGACGGATGGTAATAATTATAGGTATATTACAAAGGGCGACGCCAATAATGTGGTGGATCGTTATGATGTGGACTCAAGAGATCTGCTTGGCAAGGTGGTGTGGTCATCACTCATACTTGGCAAGATAGTGAGACTTGTGTCCAACCCTCTTATATTTGTACCCATAATTCTTGTTCCGCTTGCCATTATACTCATAGCCAACCTAGTAAAGACTGTATCCTATGCAAGAAAGATAGCAAAGGATGAGGAGGAAGCAGCTATAAAAGAGGCGATCCAGTATATACGGGAGAAGAATCTCAGAGAAACAGGTGACACGACAGAATCCAATGAGAATTCAGAGAGAAAGTCGGAATAGTGGGTCTATAGAAAAAAGCACACAAGATTTTGAGATCTTGTGTGCTTTTTTGATATTCGCAAAGAAAAGTGAAAATGTTCCATTCCTTTGCGAGTAAAAGCTGCTGAAGCAAGTCCTAGTATGAGTCGATAATCAAAAATTACAGCGAATTCACCCTGCCCATGAACAGGATCATGCCAGTGCTCTGATCTTCAATCACATACACAAATGGCTTGTCCACAATAAAGTTATATGTTTCTTCACTTGGCATCATTGCTGTTTCCTTGACCATGATGTCTGTCTCTGCTGCGGCCTTGGTTCCGTTCTCATCCACGATAACCTTTGCCCTGTGATTTACAGATGAGACTGCGATTCCGTCGGCAATCTTGGAGAAGTCTGCGCTGTCTGAATATGCAGATCTTATTCCCATGTTCTGAAGAATTTCATCGAGACCGTCAATGCTCTGCTCATCTGTGAATTTTGGGAGCTGGAGTGTATCGATCTCTACGTTGCTGGCATCATCCAGAGAGTCGATGAGTTTCTGTTTTTCTTCGTTGCTTAGTTTGTCAAAGAGTTTATTTATGTCTCCGTCATCGGCGGTTGGCATGAATACCTTCATGACAACATTGTCGCCGTCGTATGGAAGTGTGATTCCCTTGATCTCGCCGTTGTCCATGTATGCGAAGTGCTCACCGTAGAGATGCATCATATCAACAACGCTTTCCTTATCGGTTCCGTAGAAACTGCTCTGAAAAGTTTTATCCTCGGTAAAAGGAGTATCCCATTTTCCTTCGAAATAAACTGCGTTTATGAGCATCATCACGGTTCCACCAGGAATCTCCTTTAAGATTTCAGGGATCATCTTGTTGGTGTTGTCACTCACCCAGTTGTTGACATTTTGAACGACCTTGTCTGCCTGACCATCGAAGTCGGCCTCGTAGATTTCACCGGAGTAATAATCCTTGGCAGGTGTAAGAAAGTCGGAATTTATATTGGCCGCCCAAGTCGTTCCCTTGTTCATCCATACTGAATTTGCTGTGTTGACAAATGTATTCTGAGACCAGTCTTTTGACAGATATGCCTTCATCTCATCGTTCCACTCATCAAGGTCTGTTATGCCGAGAACGTTTTCTAGCTCATTTTTTGTTGTACCGCCGGCACCTACATCCAGCATGGACAGTGCACTTGCAATGCTGTAAGGTGAGTAAAATATGTTCTTGTCAGCTGGAAGTGCAGAATACATATTCATAGAGAATTCATTGATTCCGTTCTTTAGCTGGTCAAATGATGTTATATCCGTTTTGACCGAAGTCACAGTGATGTTGTCAGTGAGGGAAGTGACCGACGAATCAGTTTTGGTGTGACCGGGATTATTCCCCGGTGTATTTGTGCCGCAGCCGGCAAGACCTGCACACATACAGGCGCTGAGTAGTAAAGCTGTCATTCGTTTTTTCATAGTTGAAACCTCCTTATTGTAAAGCCCATCGTATCGTCCCGATGATTTATTGTAACTGGTATATCATTAACTCTCAATATATATACGAGTATCAAGAGTTTTTTTATGGTCTTTAAAAAATTTTTTTTATAAGATTCGTGAGGCAGTGAACAATGAACTTGGAAAATGTACGGATTAGATATATATTAGACACAGAGGCTTAATCAGCTTTTATAATCAGTTTTCATACGGAGGCAATACGATGGCACTTATAAATGGAGATGATAGGGTTGACAAAGGAAGAATGGTACGCCCGGCTTTTTGAGCGTCTGGGAAGGTCGAAATTTCGCAGTGGATTTCATTTGACACAGAAAGATATCGACTATATACATGAAAAGGGGCTGGATACCATAAGACAGCATGCACGGGATTTCATTGCGCAGAGGGAAGCTCCGGCATTCATACCAAATGACGGAAAGCAGACTCCCATGCGTGGACACCCGGTATTTGTGGCACAGCATGCGACGGCTACATGCTGCCGGGAATGCATACGTAAGTGGCATACATTTGCCCCGGGAGTGGAGCTTGGCCCAAGACAGCAGGAGTATCTGGTGGATGTTATCATGACCTGGATAGTGAGGGAGCTTGAAGCAGCCGGGGATAAAATAATTTTATACCAGCGGTGTAATGACAAATAATTATATTTGTGGTAGAGTACAGTTTAGGTGGTCAAATAAAAGAAGAAAATCAGGACACACCAATAAAAAATGACTTATGAAAAGGAACCCGGAAGGGATAGTCAGGAAAGGAAAGAATCATGTCAAGTATAGTTTTCGCTAAATACATAACCCGAGAGTTTAATAGTGATGTGGCAGGGAATACTTTACATACAGATGATAAGCTGCGTGAACATATGTACTCATATGGTACAGGGCGAGAGCGTACGGAACATGATCATACAAATATGCTGACCTGAATGATCTGAGCAAATACATAACAGATCAAATAGGTTTCGATAGACTGAGATCAGCCAGATCTATCAGCATTTATAGATTGGAATCATGATGTACAAAAAAACGTCCATCTATGTGAGTATTATATAAGTATTCATGTAGATGGGCGTTTTTGTGTTTTTGAACTCGTCTTTGTGAAGAAGAAATCTGCCAGAACTAAGAGATAAAAGAAAGGGAGAGACATGGCAGAGATTGTATGTGCCGGATCGTTAGGGGCGCCAGGGGATGCGCTCTGCGCGGTCCACAATTTTAACAATGCAGATGAGATGAGAATTTTAGGAGGGAAGTATTATGTGTAATGTACCAACAATTGACATGACAGGAACAGGCAGAAATATTGTGAAGCTTAGACAGAATGCAGGTCTTTCTGTAAAGGATCTGCAGGATATATTTGGATTTGCCACTCCAAATGCGATATACAAGTGGCAGAAAGGTATGGCTATGCCAACTGTAGATAACCTGATCATTCTGGCCACCATCTTTGGTGTAACAGTGGATGATATCATTGCAGTAAACATCTGCTCGACAGTTGGAATCAGTGCGTAACATAAAAGAAGTTGACATATTCATGTTTATAAAGGCGGACAGCGGTAACTACGTTGCCCGCCTCTTTTATATTCCTGTATGGGGTCAGGCACCTCCGTCCCCAGGGGGTCAGGCACCTCCGTTCCCAGGGGGTCAGGTACCTCCGTCCCCATAAGGGAGAAAATTGGGGGTTGACTTGGAGTCTGCTCTAAGTGCTATATTCAATATTGGATGGATTCAGAGAAAGAGGTGGCAATATGACTATCAAAGAAGTAAGTGAAAAGTTTGATATCACCGCTGATACGCTTAGGTATTACGAGAGGGTTGGGCTTATTCCTCCTGTAGCGAGAAATGCCAACGGCAACAGGGATTATCAGGAAAAGGACGTCAGCTGGGTTGAACACACCGTATGCATGAGAAATGCTGGTGTTCCGATAGAGGCGCTTATTGAATATGTAAAACTGTTCCAGATGGGAGATGCTACATTTGGCGCGAGGCTGGATCTCCTTAAGGAGCAGTATGAGAAGCTTGAGGAGCAGAGAAAACAGATCGAAGCCACCATGGATAGATTACATTACAAGATATCCAAATATGAGGAGGCCGTGAAGACCGGCAAGCTTGTATGGGACAGGAAAATTACCGATGGCGAATGCACTATGTAAAAACAGGAGGATAAAGAAAAAATGTATATTGAAAATATCAACGGACCACAGGATGTAAAGAAACTGACAGTAGATGAGATGGGAACACTTGCAGACGAGATGAGACATGCACTTCTCATCAGAGCCAGCAAGCACGGCGGACATTTTGGACCGAACTTTGGTATGGTGGAGGCAACCATAGCACTTCACTATGTATTTGAATCACCAAAGGATAAGATTGTGTATGACGTGTCCCACCAGAGCTATCCTCATAAGATGCTCACTGGAAGAAAGGATGCATACCTCTATGAGGAGAACTATGATGATGTAACCGGTTACAGCAACCCGCAAGAGAGCGAGCATGATTTCTTCACGGTTGGACATACCTCAACATCCATAAGTCTTGCAGCAGGCCTTGCAAAGGCAAGGGATCTCCAGGGGGCAGAGGGCAATGTGATAGCAGTGATAGGTGATGGCTCCCTGTCGGGAGGAGAGGCTCTTGAAGGTCTGGATTACGCTAAAGAGCTGGCTGGCAACCTCATCATAGTTGTAAATGACAACGATATGTCCATAGCTGAGAACCACGGTGGACTCTATACAAATCTCAAATTACTCAGGGAGACAAAGGGAACAGCAGAGTGCAATCTGTTCCGCGCCATGGGACTTGATTATTATTACGTGCATGAAGGCAATGATGTGGCAGCCCTCATAGACACATTCCAGAAGGTAAAAGATTCAAAGAAGCCTGTTGTGGTCCACATCAGAACCCTCAAGGGAAAGGGTTATGCCCCAGCTGAGGAGCACAAGGAGCAGTGGCACTACAGCGGACCATTTGACATAGAGACAGGAAGATCGTTATTTGAAGGTGACGAGGAGGACTACTCAAGCGTGTCCTGTGATTACCTGCTTGATAAGATGAAGAAGGATCCAAAGGTCGTTGCCATCACAGCGGGAACACCGACAGTTATAGGATTTACAGAGGATAAGAGACGTGAGGCCGGAAAGCAGTTTGTCGACGTGGGAATCGCAGAGGAGACAGCGGTGGCACTTGCGTCGGGAATTGCAGCAGGCGGCGGAAAACCAGTGTTCGGTGTGTACAGCTCATTTGTGCAGAGAACATTTGACCAGATATCTCAGGATCTCTGTATCAACAACAATGCAGCCACTATAGTGACATTTGCAGGATCTGTATATGGAATGAATGATGTGACACATCTGGGATTTCAGGATATCCCTATGCTTTCAAATATCCCGAATCTTGTATATCTTGCTCCGACAACAAAGGAAGAGTATATTGCTATGCTTGACTGGAGCATAGAGCAGAATGAGCATCCTGTGGCCATCAAGCTCCCAGGCGGTGCAATGGTAAGTGGAAGCCCTGTGACGAAGAACTTTGGAGATCTGAATAAATATGAGGTGACACAGAAGGGAAGTAAGGTTGCCCTACTCGGCCTTGGAACCTTCTACAGTCTGGCAAATGCTGCAGCAGACGAGATGAAGAGCGAGCTTGGTATAGATGCCACTGTCATCAATCCTTACTATATCACAGGTCTCGATGAGGAACTTCTTGAAAGCCTCAAGGCAGACCACTCAGTTGTCGTCACCATCGAGGATGGTATACTGGACGGCGGATTCGGTGAGAAGATTGCAAGATTCTATGGCGATTCAGATATGAAGGTGCTGAATTATGGTCTTAAGAAGGAATTCCTTGACAGGTACGATGTCGAAGAGGTTCTTAAGGATAATCGTCTTGATGCAGAGATGATCGCGGAGGACGTTAAGGGACTTTTGTAAAGTGTATGATTATCTATGATATATATGTTTGTGTGAATAATTTATTAGTAGAAATATAGAACAGACATAAAATGCCCCATATAATTCTGAAATTTTTTATTTCCAGAAATTATATGGGGTATTTTATTCGAGTGTCTGATCATGATATGATGCCAAGTTCTGTCAGAATGGATATAGCACCTTCGGCGGTGTCTTTGTCAAAGCCGAGGGCCTCAAGGCCTTCAGCGTTTGCTATACTCTGCGCTGTTTTTTCAAAGAATGAGCGCCTTAATGCAATCTTAATACAGTACACCGGATCATTACACCGTTTTTTTATATTTCATAATATACTCTTTGTAAACAAACAAAAACAGGAGAAGTATATATGTCTGAAATTACACATAGAAAAAAGCGACTGTCATCCTTTAAGCTGATCGTTTTGGGCTTTGCCGGGGTTATTCTGATCGGAGCACTGATATTGATGCTGCCGTTTTCATCGACTGCCGGAGTTGTTACGCCGTTTCACGAGGCGCTGTTCACATCGACCTCGGCCGTTTGCGTTACGGGGCTGGTCGTGCAGGATACGG
>ERZ773157.1032-NODE-1032-length-28928-cov-5.867004_pt1 | contig 28928 bp, 30 predicted proteins | sample MGYA00511480_ERZ773157 | MGnify/ENA primary metagenome ERZ773157 (study PRJEB29015, sample SAMEA2737863) | human gut metagenome | biome: human gut; feature: human-associated habitat; material: faeces | place: China | collected 2012 ... | reverse complement strand
AGTATAATAAAATCTATCATTTCCAACTATTATCCCAAAATATTTCATTATTTTGCTCATCAAAATTAATTTTTCGGGATAATACAAACAAATAATCTGATAATCTGTTGACAAATGCTAATACTTCGGGAGAAATTGTACAAGTTTCGGATAAAGCCAGAATACGTCTCTCGGCTCTCCTGCAAATAGTACGGCAAACATGACAAACGGCTGCTCCACGACTCCCGCCGGGAATGATGAAAGCGCAAAGTTCGGGCAGTTGTTCGTCCAGCCTATCAATCTCCCGCTCAATATTCTCCACGTTTTCAGGAGTTATGATGCTGGCAGCCTTCAGTTGCGTTTTTTCCTGGTCGGTGGCCAGATGTGAACCGATGGCAAATAGCTTATGCTGAATACTCAAAATGAAATCACGGTCTGATTCATCCTGCAGATAGGTATTCAACCATCCTAGATGAGAATTTAGTTCATCCACAGTTCCGTAAGCTTCCAGACGGATATGGGTCTTTGGAACGCGACTTCCGCCGACAAGACTGGTAGTTCCTTTATCTCCGGTCTTTGTATATACAAGGCTCTTTTTCATAATCTTCTTTTTTACTTATTATAAGGTAAACGTACAAAGGTTCTTAGAAGTTGACAATATACTGCTGTTTTATCTTCGTTTTATCAAAAAATAATAAACCGACGTCGTAGAGGTCAAAGGTGATGCCTACTCTTTCATCAGCCTGCAGCTTTTTCCAAAGTGCTTTCATCTCTTTGGAATAGCAGATGCCATGGACTACAAATACACTTTTAGGAGTGGTGCGATGTGCACAGACCCGGAAGGCTTCTTCCAGTAAATCGGGATTCCGGTAGTCATTCAGATACAGAAAGTCAACTGAAGTGTCTGCATCCAGAAACAGTTCCGACAAGTCGGAAGCAAAGAGGTAGGAAGCCGATGGCTTAGCGGATTGTAAGTAGAGGGTTGTGGAGGAAGGACGCCCAACTTCTATAATCGTATCAGGCTGCACTTTGTTCACCAACCGGAACAGGAAACGGTTTACCTTTTGAGAACCTTTAGTCCACCCACGCTCTCTTATCATCTTTTTTTGTTCTTTTTTCAAAGAAGAATAGGCATAGTAAGGCATCTTCTCATAAATCACATCGGTAATCAGGCTAAAAGCAAAAGGGGAATGTACGCCATATCCGCAACGATAACGAAAGCGGGAAAGCCAGATAAAAGGTCTTTTTATACAGAGTAGAAGATTCATAAAACAATCATTCGTATTTTTATTCTCCCGACAAAGATATATTTTTTTATTGAAAAAGGGTCGGTTCCCATAAAGAACCGACCCTCATACTCATTTATTCCAAGTTACTACTGTAGTCTGAATGATACCGGTACAGTAAATTTCACTCGAACTTTCTTACCATTCTGCACTCCGGGAGTCCATTTCGGCATAGAACTTATCACGCGGATAGCTTCTTTATCCAAATAAGGATCAACCCCTCGCACAACTTCAGGATTGGAAATCGTTCCGTCTTTGTCTACAACAAACTGAACAATGACTTTTCCTTGTGAACCAGTTTCCTGCGAAATCGTTGGATATTTGATATTACTACTTAAATATTTCATTAAAGCAGCTGTACCTCCAATAAACTCCGGCATGACTTCAACACTTACATGAATAACGTCTTCAACTACCGTTTCTGTTTCTACCACTGGGGGTATCCAAATAACATCATGAACTGCATTCATATCCTCTGACACTGTAGAAACGTTATCCGTCACCTCCATATTGTTTTCCACTATTTCGAACAATTCTGTTACCTTAGTTTCGGGAGGAGGAGGCGGTTCCAGTTTCTCTTCAAGGAATGTGATCGGAACTAGCTCTGTTACAAAGATGGATTCATCATCTGGTGATAGTGCTGCAACTCTGACATCATGTTGTGTCCATTCGAACGAAACGAACATGAAGGCTAGCGCAACAACCAAACCCATCAACAACCAAGAACCCCGTTGATTCTCAATTGCAGCCTTTTTTGATTTCTTGGCTTCCATAAAAAATGTGTTTAAGTAATTAATAATAGAAAATATATAGTATATATACTACTTTTCGTTTTTCCTCTTAAGCATTACTTAAAGTGCTCTCTCGCTGCAATAAATATAGTCTTTTTATGGATAGGTTGTTACGACGTCTCTTGTTTATTTTATTCTTTTCTCTTCTTTTGGATAAAATTTATGAATTAATCCTCATATCGGACGACCTGCCCATTCCTGTCAACAATAATCCTTGAATACATGTCTTTCAAAGCACACAAGAATAAATCTTTGCTAAGTACAGTAATGTTATGATAGACGGGGGCAGTAAGAGGCTTTCCTTTTTCATCCATCAGCCCGTAAAGATTGTAACTACCATATCTATAAATTCCGGTAGGCTTCATGATTGTTCCTTCACCATCTTCTGCCCTTTCCATCGTATCATAATCCAGTGAAGTCACATCATGATAAACATTCTTATTTAGTATCCTACCATCATAAGCGATCTGCAACTGAACTCCATCCGGTTTGTCTGCCACTAAATAATCATCTAATAATTCAATATCCCTGTATTCTGCAGGAAGAAGTACATGCAAAGAATCATCCAGTACTCCATACATCTTTCCGTCATTGAATACTCTTTTTCCATATTGCGGATTTTGTATATACTCATAGGATGGTTTCAGCACCCATTCTCCCTTTTTATTGATTATGCCACATTTCCCGGTTGCATCATACATACTGCTATACCCACCGTGAAACACAAGTCCAACCTGTTTCTTATTATCCTTAGCATAAGGAAACTGAAAATCAATCACAGTCTTTCCTTGATGATCAATAAATCCCACCTTATTATTCAGTACTACAGCTGCTAAGCCTTCGGAGAAGATCCAGGCATGTGTATATTGTGCCGGTATCACATTCGCTCCCGTATAACGGTCAAAATATCCACGTTTGAAGTTCTTAGAATAAACAACTAATGAATCTGTATATGCATCCGCCGCAAACAGCCAGTCAATGCCGTCAATCGTGGTTTTTCCGGTAGTCATATTGCGTATACTATATTTCTCGTCGCTGATAAAAGAACGACACTCGCTGCTGTATATATCAGCCAATTGCTCGTCACTCTCATAATGTTCACAAAAACCAATAGTCAACATAATGCTAACCCAAAGCAGGCACAATACAGCAATTGTACCCAAAGCTTTTCCCAAAGTTATCTTTTTCATTTTATCTTTATACTATTTTTCATCATCAAAAAAATTGTCTGCCAAATTATTGCAGTTTTTCTCCAGTTTATCAAAGAAGCGCATACGACTGGCACTTTCTTTTGCAAACATTTGATTGGTACCACATGGAGTACTTTCAAAACTCATTACGTTTGTTACGGAGATCGTTGCAGCCACCTTTTCCACATTCTGATTAGCTCCGATATAAGTAAACACCCAACCTTTAGTCTTCAATTCTTCAACCATTTTCTTTATCAGTCTTCCATCATATTCCGAAGAGGAATTTTCTTCCCCGTCTGTTATAATTGTAACCAATACTTTATAATCATCGGTTTCGGATAAAGAATAGCGCAACTTTGTCAATGCCATTCCCATTGCATCATACAAAGGAGTACAGCAATTCGGACGATAGGTCTCATGTGTTAACTCCGACACCACATCTACACTGACTTTATCAAACACAGTCCGGATACTGTCTGAATTAAATATTACCAATGAAACAAAATATCGTTGTCCTTCATGCTTCCTTTGCGCAGCAGAAATCGTTTGAATCGTTTCATTAAAACCTGAAATAGTTTGTTTCTCAATGCTGCTCATTGATCCACTCTCATCCAAAATAATTAAATTATAAACTCGTTGACTCATGTTGTTTTTTATATTTTTAGTTTATTAAAAAAAATCTACAATCATTTTATCTATAATCCTACATACAAACTTTTCTCCTCTCTTAAAAGAGAATTGTCTCCTTATCTGATTAGGAGTCCCAACAAAGCAACTTGTTGACATTCTTCCCTCATCTTTAAACCCGATCTCCACATATACCAGACAGCACTGTTCATCTTTCACCCCTCTGATGTATTGAAATGAAAGAGAGTCATAACAATCACTTACTTTTTCATTCTCCTCCAACAACTTGACTTCCTTATCTGTTATAGTCCCTTTCATATCTTGCACTACTACCTCCAGTAGCTTACTATTCAGCCGGGATATAAGTTCACAAAGATGTGAGTAGTCAAAATCGCTTTTACTTCTACGCTGTTCTTCCTGATTACGCTCCCATTCCTTCCTCTCTTTTTCCCGTTCAGGAGTCAGTTCCACTATCCAATAGGTATCTCTCAACTCTTCACACTGATCTAATACAGATTTCTCACTAGCTTCCAACGCTTTACCGGCTTTTTCCCGAGTTTCAAAAGTACCTACCAAATAACTTTCCCGGGCAAAAGTATCTTCGCCCCATACCTCATACATTACCTTATTCATTATTCCTCCCTGCTATTAAATACTTAGATATTTTTCTTTCAGTTTTCTCATAAAAGGTTTGGTTATCTGTAAATTATCCACCTCATCAAACGGTGGAAGAAACACGCAATTATTATCCTTAATCAAGATCAGGTATCTTACATTAATGATGAATGACTGGCTAACCTGCACCAAGTGAGGATGAAAACTCAGTATCTTTTGCGAATTTGTATTTCTTTTCAACATCAGAGAATGTTTATCACACAAAACTGCTTCCCATTGCTTACATTTGGAGTTATAGCGAAAATAACCAATGTGTTCCAAACGGATCAGTTGCAAATTTCCAGTCATAGTGGCAGATAAAAAGATATTATCCTGATCTCCGGCAATACCGATATGCTTCCAATTGTCCATGTTCAGTTCATTTTAATCCGGTTATATGTACTTATATTAGCATTATAAATACTCAAAAACTCCTTGATAGCCCGATGTTTAATATTATAAATATTATCTATCGTTTTATTCCATTTTCGGGCAACCTCCGCAGGTGCATATCCTTCAATAATCATTAATCTCAGAATATCCGCATAACGCTTGTTTTTCATCAAAGACATTACCCGTTTCACATCTATAGCTACTTCAATGTTCAGTTCTGTATTATAAGTATTCCTACAGGAATTTATCAATTCCTCTTCAGAATCCTTCTCCATCAGCAGCATCTTCTTTTTGACGAAAAAATGCCATGACACGACAGAAAGCCACGTTTTCAGATGACAATCATTTATTCCTAAAAAAGAATCCAGTCTTTTCCAGTTTCCAGCATTGAGTTCCAGATATAGTTCGTTCACAAGTTCATCATATCCGACTTTACCATTGTAAAGTGAATACTTGATTTCATTCAATAAAAAATAGCATTCTTTATAAAAGAATTGATGAGTTACCCTGTTATCCAGATTTTTAAGGCCATGGATATAGTCATTATCACTCAATAAAGGGCTTTTAGTAGCATACGATTTCATAATGGTAAACCTTTAATTTACCACTTAATGTATTTTAGTCCTTCAAAGTAACCCTACTTTGGAAGAAAAATGCATTATTTCCTATTTTTTAGTGTCAGTCCAGCATAATAAAGCCTGCCCAGTAGAAAGGTTCAGGATAAGTTTGACGTATGAATGCTTTTGCATCCTCAAAAGCCTTTCTTTTGTTCCAGCCATTTTCTGCCAGATTTCTGTAAAAATGCACCATAAATTCTTTGGTAGTCCAATCACTCACTCCCCATAAACTCATCACCAGTGTTTGTACACCGGCCTTCTTAAAAGCACGTTGTAGGCCAAAAACTCCTTCGGGATTGATACTGCCCAGTCCTGTGTCACAAGCAGATAGTACGACTAAATCCGCACCTTTCAAATTCAGACGAGAAATATCGTCTGCCGTCATAATGCCATCTAAAACACCTTCCGGTAGCATGGTTCCCTTCCATCCTGCATTACCACCGGACATGATCACACCGGATAACAACATTGCATTCTGATATCCTGCCAACCTTGATACATTCTCCGCATCCGTCGGAGTATAGTAGAAACCATGTGTAGCCAAATGAATAATTTGAGGTGCCTGCCCATCCAAATGAAAGAAAGATTCTTCAGTACCCTGAGTTCTGGTATATACAGTCGTATCTATCCGGCAGCCTCCCAGCAAATCAGCAATACTATTTACCTCCTCTTGGGTCATAGGAAGGTAGCGATAAACAGAATCACTGGCCATGGTTCCACCACGCAATGCAAAAAGTCGGGATATATCATATTTCTTACTTTCCGCATCCATAACGGACAAATCGACATCATAATATAGCCCTCCGTACAAAACCGCACTTGTATGTCCAGTTTGTTGTAACTCTCGCCTGCAGATTTCTCTAGTAGAAGACAATCGTATAAAATGATACTGATCTCCCAATATAGAATCAGAGGTAACAGCTACAGATTCAAGAGATAGCTGATGTAAAGTACCAGCCGGAACATAATAAACGGTCTCACCCATGTGAATATAATGAGACAGTGATTCCCAACAAAGCTTCAACAAAGATTGAGAATAAGGGAAATGATAAAGACGGTCTGTTATATTATTTACAGTGTTATATAATGAGTCCAATTGATTCTGATTAAAAAGCGGAACCAATAAAGGATATTCCCACTCTTTCCTTAAAATATAGGCTGCATAACAATGAACGGAATCTAATTTAAAATCCGTAAAGTCAATGGCAACCTCACCTTCTTTCAAAGCATTTTTTATATCCTCATATTGCGTATTCAAGAACTGAGTATAGTTTCCATAAAAAGAGCACTTGCTTGCCAACTGTTTATCAATCTGATCAATCTGAAAATAAAGTTCATTGGCGTTCTCTGTCTCTTTACCTGTAGTTCGCCCTACTTCGGTCAATCGACTTTGTAACAGTAGCATTTTATTATACAATATCAAGTCTTCTTCCGTGCCACTCTGCCGTAGTAAATTCCTCATAGACCTTTCAGACTCCAATATCAATCCTTTCGAAAAGACCAATGCATTATATGCATCGCAAGCAAAAGACTCCTGCCTTACTCCTATTTTTACAGCATAAGCAGTCATATTCCATAATATATCAGAAAGATCATTCCAGTATTTAGTTCTGGCGTTCGTTGGCAAATATCTTAATTGCTTTTTAATAAGCTCTTTCAATAAAATTGCAGCCTGCCTGTAATCTTTGCATCCAACTTGCTTTTCATTGGTGAATCCTTCAATGTTGGCTAAATAGTAAAGTGAATTTGCATACTCCATAGACTGATCTCCATATTTAGATTTACACAAAACTGAATAATGGGAATAATTCTTTTTAGCGACAGCAAAATCTTTTTTATGATACCAACAATTGGCCATAGCCAGCAAAATATGCATTCTGCTATTACTATCTTCCGGATAACGGACAGACAGCAGGCTGTCTGCATATTTATAATCAGCTATTGCCAAGTCGTATTCATCAAAGTTTGCATATAATAAACCTCTCTGTACATAATGACCGGCAACCGTTTCCATAGACACCGATTTCAGCTGATGACTCAGGAATAAGGAATCCATATAACAAAAAGCACTATCCTTTAATCCCATTTTCTGATAAATATATGCACGGTTCCGGTAAGGAGAATAACGATTAGCTGACGCAAGACTAAACTCTGAAGCATAACAAGACAAACAACAGGTGTTATATTTTAATGCGTCATCATATTTTTTCTGTATTATCTTTAAATCGCACAAGCGTAAACTGGTAATAAATAACTGGCTATTTCTTACCTCTTCCTGCAAATTGGGAATCAGACTTAAATTCTTTAAATAAAATGATTCTGCTAGAGCATTATTTCCCCACAATTTTTGTGCATTGTCCCCTCTTTCATAATTCAGTTCCATCTGAATATTGACATCGCCAACGTTTGACATTAAAGAATCTAGCCTAAGTGACAATTGCAGATATTCCTCCCACTCTCCAAGCTCCTTCAATACACCACTTTGTCCTTTCAAGGCATCAATCCACATAAGTGTATCAGGTATCTGCCGGGCAATGTTCACCACCTCGTTATACCTTTCCATAGCCTCATCAGCCGAATAGAATCTTTTTTCTATCTCAGCCATTTGCTTTAATACGGACATCTCATCTCCCTTATCAGAAATCTCCTGAAAAGATTTACGTGCTTCTATAAAACATCGGTATGCTTCTTTATTCTTATTCTGCAGTTTAAGAACACAACCTTCAAAGTACCAGCTCAATCCTATTTTCTGTATGCTTTTTATGCGTATCTCGCCTGTAGCAAACGTCAAACCTTGATGCAATATACTTCTCGCCTTTTCATAATCACGCTTTAATATCAACTCCAAAGCACGTGAGTAGTAAGTCGAGTCCGGCTGCGTTTCGGTATACTGCTGGGCATTTACTCCGACAGTCGCCATTATGAATAATATATAAGTCACCCAACGTCTCATCTTAGCATCTTTTATCTAAGCAACATCCATAATGAATCCGCCTTATCGCGATAATCGCCTTCTTGTAATCTATACTGTTCTAACGATTCACGGACTTCATTATATTTTTTTTGCCCGATTAATGATTGAATACGTAACCACTCTAACTGATAAAGAACAATAGAGTCACATTCATGTACATAAACATCTTCCTCTGTCTTTATCTTTTTAGCTAGTACCAGAGAGTCTTCACGCCTATATACAATTCTCAAAGAATCTACTAAAATCAAAGCTTCATCATATTGGCTATCATTCAATAACTTCACGACATTCCGAGTATGTGTTCCTCCCCGTTGGTACATCCCCAAGTCTGATGGGATAGTCACAGGGATAGACAAATGATCATCTCCTACATGAAAAAAGAAAACAGCCAATACTAAACAAGCAGCCAAAACAGATACGATTCTTCCAATCTTGTAAACCTTGTTTCGTCTAGACCGTACTACATCCAGTGCTACCAAATGCTCTTTCATTGCACGTGTTTCAACTGCATCTATTATATCTTTCATCAGTTCTACACGCTGGCGTAAAGCATCATCTCCTGCCAATATATTCTCAAAGGCATTCTTCTCACGATCCGTCATCTCTCCACGCAGGTAGCGATCTATTTTATTTAAAGTTTCCTCTTTCATGTAGATAAGGTTTCAAGTTATACATATTAAACTTTTCTTCAATACGCTTTTGCAATTGTTCCATGCATTTATATTTCCGTGTTTTCAATGCATCCTTACTTGTATAATTATCTGACATCTCCATGATTTCATCGTAATTCTTTTGCTCGTAATAGAAAAGTGAAATAATCTTATAGCAAGAATCGGGCAGATTCTTTACACATTCTGAAACAATTTTCGATTTCAAGTCTTCCGTATGAGTAGTAACGTCTGCCTCACTCATCTTACTATTCAAAAGCTGTTCCATATCCCGTGCACTTACTTCTTTTTTTCTGAGATATTGGTTATAATCATTTTTGGTGATATCTATCAGATATGTCCGCAAACTGCATTTTAACAGATTTATCTCTCCAGCGGCATTTCTCTTGTAAATTTGATTATTTTGTACAAAAATAGAACAACGCCGGATCTCTTTCCAAAGTTTCACAAACGACTCCTGAAAAAAATCATCTTCCAAATTTTCTTCCTGAAACAGCTTCTTATAGGTTTTACGAAAATAATCTCTACAGTAAGTATGAAAGTGATTAATCACTTTCATGTTTTCTTTTTGAATTTCCAGGACGTAAAATTCATCCGTATATGATTTAAATCCCCACATCAACTATTTTCCTCCAAATACATTAAAGACTTTATATCCGGATTGCCCAGTCAACACAGGAGTCTGCGGCAAACCTCTCCGATTCTCGTCCATAAATGATTTTATTAATTGGATTAATTGATCATTAGACAGTCTACCCAATGATTCTTTATATTTATACAAGCCATAACTCAATTTTCCATATCCATCCGGTAATTCTGTATTAGACTGATAATTCTTACAAGCACTCAGTGTCAGCCAATACTCCGGAGCCTTTTCTTTTTTGCCAACAAGAGCAGGATCAATGGGAATCACAAATCTCCTCTCCGTACCTCTCACACACTCCTTGCTTATATCTCTCGAAGAATCTCCACTATGGCATGCATCTACCGCTACCAGCAGATGTCCTGACGTTCCTATTCTATTATGTATATTTGTCAATAGCAAGCCGATCTCATCATCTACCAGATGTTTCTCTCCACGATCTTTATTACTATATTGCAAATATCCGTCATAAGGAATCCAAGCCTCATCCAAACCATCCTCTTCATCTCCGTCTATATCCGTCATCCGTTGCCCATGTCCGGAGAAATGAATATAGACAATATCACCAGCTAAACATCGTTTTGCCAGTTTTTGAAATTCAGAGACTATTTGTTTCTTGGTAGCTTGCTTATTCACCAATGTCTTTACATCATTATATTTATAGTGTTTCAGCATTTCCACGACAATAGGGACATCCTTATCACCATGAATAGCAGACCAGCTAGTATCTTCATATTCACCTAAGCCTATTACTAATGCTCTCTTATTCTGCGCTTGCAAAGACAGAAAGAAAAACAGACTGAACATCCCTATTAATATTTTCTGCTTCATGTTCCAAACGATTCCTGACTTAATTCATATCCCAACCTTTACTTTTAAAAACTGCTTTGCAGGAAGAACAAAAATCATCCTAAGCAAACAGTAATGTAAAAGCTAACATACTTAGAAAAGCCTGTTTCATCATATTATACTTTTCAATTTTTATTATAAGCCTTTTTTAAAGCATCTCTAGCCCACTCCAATCTAGTTTTAGCTTTATCTTTGGCGTCTTTTGCCCATCTTTGACGTGTTGTGGCTTTATCCACTGCATCTTTCGCCCATCTTTGACAGGTAGCTACTTTGTCCAAATTATTTCTATTTGCATAATATTCAGCGTCCTTCAAATAACTTTGCGCCTGATTATTGTAATATTTTGCCTCCCGTTCATAACCTTCCGCCTGATTAAAATAGTACTTAGCTTCACGTTGATAACTATCAGCCTGTTTCAAATAGTAATCGTTACTTTGGGAAAAAGCAGGCAATACAATCCATAATCCAACCACAAGAAAAATAAATAATCGTTTCATGTTAGTTCTATTTAAAAATATCCTCTTTATATTATTGAGTCATTCAATCTATTATTCCTAACATAAAGTATGAAAAATATTCCATTATTAAACAATCAACAATGATAATTCCAGGAGTGTGCGTTAATTCTGCTGACTCCTGGAATTTTATACACCCAAAACACTCGAACGCTAATACACAACAATCACATTATGCGTCAACTATATTGTCAATCGCATTCTGTGCTTCATGTGCCTGATTGATAAATAACTGGGCTGTCACTGGTGAACCACTATCCATTGCATCCTGAGCATATCGCATACAATCATCATAATTGTTCTCCAATGATTGAATCGAATGTTGCACTGTCGGATTATTCAAATCATATCCAAAGGAATCATAATTGAAGCTGGACGGATTGAATGGCGAATTCATAGAAAATAATGAAGTATCTATAGGTGGTAATCCAACAGAAGCAATCGCATCATCAAAAGTCAAATAAGGCGCTGCCGGCATCGTATCGAAAGCATTATACAATAATGTCATAGGATCTGTCGCTGCCATCCACGTAGAGGCATCTGGAAGATAATGACTATAATTGTGGAACATATCGAATGTAGCATATTCTACTCCTGCTACAACAGGCAAATGATAGTCTTCGCCCATACTTTGAAATGCTTCTACAGCGTTTGGAGTGGGAATATCCGTTGAAACCATAAAATGCTTTGAATCAGACCACGCATCCATAAACTGATCCATTGGATATGCCTGGGATTCTTGCCCTGTTCCAGGATCAGTCAATATGACCATTGGATTATTAGGGTCGGCCATATCTATTCCAGCCACAATTAGTGCATGATCAGGTGTATCACCATGGAAGAAATCATTCCACCACCCTAATAGTTTATTATCCCACAACTCACCACTATCAACCCCCACAATAACCTTATGCCCCTGTGCCAGTTCATTTGCTAAGTCAAAGACATTTGCATTCACCGTTTGAGTACATGGGATACCAGCTTCTGCCAGCAGTTTACCAACATCTCCCATTTGAGTACCAGTTCCATCACCTGAATACCAACCGTGTTCAATAGAATATTGCACCAGCTGATCTTCAGAAACTGGAACTCCGAAATCTTTTAAAATAAGTTGCTGGGATTTAATAGCACAGGTATCAGCATATTCCTGTTGAATTGAATTGTTTTCTAAAGCTGCCATAATACAATTTTATTTTTTAATTAATACCATATTCATTTAACTTAGTCCCCCAATAACTATCACCAACTGAAGCTGCTACAATTGCCGTTGACCAAGCTCCCATATCATCTTGTGTATACCATGTTCCATTGGGAAATATCTTGAAGTTGTCTGCCGAGTATCCTGATGCATAATCCCCTTGCGGATGATAACAGTTAATGATAGAAGAACCATCTGTGTAATTGGTGAGCGTAGCCCCTTCTGTTATCCATAATAAACCAAGTTGTGGATGAACATATTTAACCTTTACCAATCCCGAGAAATCGGTCATAATAACAATTAATGCCCGATAAGTCATGTAACTAGCATCAGTCCATTGCACTTCTACCATCCTATAAATAGATGGGGAGGATTCAGAAGTGGAAGATGACGATGAAGTGTCATCACTTTCCGATGAATCATCCGCCGTAATATCCACATCAGTGTCATCATACGTATCAGTATTGTCATAACCATCATTCGCTATAGTTTCAGTAGCAGAGCTTGATGGTCTAACAGTCGCTGCAGGTGCTATATATGTATAATCCGAACTTGAAGATTCTGAAATAGCATAGACACATATTCCAAGAATTATAACTGCTACAATAGACAAAACGACCTTCCAAATACCCAAATCGCCAGATGCATCCAAATTGACGCCACATCCTCTACAAAACTTTGCTTCGTCGGGATTAGTAACTTTACATTTTTTACATATTTTCATCTCCAATTCTTTTTTTAACCATTCTCAAGAACCCGTTTCCGCATCTTCAACTGAATCCATATTTGTTTTTTTTCTTCCTGCAAGAGAATCTTGCAATTGTTTAATTATTTGGTTATACTCATTTCTCTGATTAATTATCTGTCGGTCTTTTATTTCCAGCTGCCTTTGAATCTCTCTTTGATTGACCGGTTCTACGTTTCGAGAATATAAAAGTGCCATCAATAAGATCAGACAAAATATAAACAAGCCCACTATAATCCAAACACTTCCCAATACATAAGTTTTTTTTTTAATTTTTATTCCCCCAATATTGATGTATTCTTCAGAATTATCATGAGATACAGATGAAAAATAGTCATTCGACTTTTTGTATGCAGCAATATCTTCATCAAAAGAAGGTATGGTTACTTTTTGTTGTTCAACATGCTCTGTTTGCACAGATATAGCACAGTTATTTTTACCATCTTTTACTAACGGAGCACCACACATTGGGCAATAATAAATAGTATCTTTTATCGATGGACTTTTTTCATCCTGACGGAGCTGTAGGAATATAGCAGAATAGTTATCATGCGATTTTTCATCACACATTTCTCTCAATCGCAAAGTACGTTCTTCTAATATTCCTTCGTACAAAACTGCTTCTATTTCATTATCACGAAGTGCATCATTCACTCCATCAGTACATAATAATAAGTAATCACCATCTGTTACATCCACAAGTGTATCTATCGTCATTTCGATTTTTTCATCTTTGCCGGCCTGAACACTACGTGTGAGAATATTCTTCTTAGGGCTATTATAAGCTTCTTCTTCTGTCAATATTTGATTTTCTACCGCTTCCGCAACCATAGAATGATCTCTAGTACGGAATTTGATATTGCAACAACTATCTAACAAATAGCATCGACTATCCCCAACGTGCCCCACTAGCACATTATAACGGTTCAATGCCACCACAACGAGAGTTGTACCCATACGACGTTCATCGTGATAAGTATCAGCGTTGTTCAATTGTTCGACAGCAAAATCAAGTGCTTCTTGAAGTACATCAGGGGTATATTCATCTATTTGTAATTCTTTAAGATAACGAAATACGCTCGTTCCAACAATTTCACTGGCAATTTCCCCATGCCCATGACCTCCCATGCCATCACAAAGTACAAAAATCCGTTCCTGATTACCACAAGGGTAAATAAAGTCCTCATTCTTTTCGCGAAATTCTCCTTTTTCACAGAAACTTGCACTATTTATAACTTGTACCATAATTCATTCTATTAATATTAATGCTATAATGATCTAAGAACTTTTCCATATTTCACGCAGAACGCCACCCGCTCCCACTATCACTCCCGTCTTTCCAACCATGTTAAACACATATATCAGATATATTGCCAATGCAATTATAACAATAGAAAAGACTACTTTTGCAACCGTACCAGTTCTTTCTGATTGTGTTCCAGATGGAGAAGATTCTTTCACTTTGGGACCGCCAGATTGCATCAACAACATCCCACACCATCTGCAATATTTCGCATCAATGGGATTATCCGTACTGCAATTACTGCATCTTTTCACCATAATACTACGCTTCTACGTAAGCTATCTCTTTTGATCCGCAATAACAGCAATAATTGTTCTTGTTATCATTAAACTCTGAAGGCAGAGAACGGTAACAACTTTTACATTTCCAACGTTTAGATACCGAAGAAGTAAATATGTACCCACAATAACAAGAGGTATCCGCGAGTGGACTCTCCCTTCCACATTTAGGGCATTTCTTTGTTACTTCGGATATTACTATTTGCTCCTTTCCGCAATATGGACAGTATCGAACATTCTCTGCAATTTTTTGATGGCAAGCAGGATTAATACAAACCCTCTCCTTTTTATTACCTATTCCTTCCAATGCCAATTTCAATTGATTAAAACTAGCAAACCTTTTGTTGGGATTCTGTTCTGTGCATTTATCAATAATAGTAGAAAAAGGTTCCACTGTTACTTCAACAGAAGGATCATCTGTACCTGTCAATAAAAAGTGCAACGTTTTACCAAAAGAATAGATGTCAGAAGCTACTGTGAGTTTACCACCTACTTGTTGTTCAGGGGAAGCATAAGCGAGCGTCCCTTTAAATGTAGACTCACCTGTTTCCGTTCTGGTAGTGTATACCTCTGCACCTTCTACAATGTCTGCATTCTCGCCTATAATTTTGGCTATACCAAAATCTATTATTTTAATATATCCGTCTCTGGTACGAAATAGATTATTAGGTTTTATATCTAAATGCAAAATATGTTTATCATGAGCATATTGCAAACCTTCTATTACTTGATAACATATCTTTTTCACTGAGTCCGGAAGAATTCCATTAGGAGTTTTTTCTTTAACAAATTTCTCTAAATCCATTCCATCAAGCCAATCCATCTCAAGAACGGTATACGTTTCTCCAGTCTCATCATCAACATAAGTAAAAGCATTCAGTGCCTTAATTATATTCGGATGATCCAGACTCTTAAGTATTTGAATACCCTTCAGGAAGCGTTGACAAAGTGCCGGATTGTTTACCGCCTTATCTGGACGGACTACTTTAAAAGCACGACAAAAACCTGAACTATTCATTCCTTTATATACTACGGCCATTCCACCTTGTGCCTTTTCTACAATTCTATATCCATTTATTTCCTTTGGCATAATCTTTGGTTTTTAATATTATTATAGAGTTATTTTTATTATTATTTCTATCACTTACCAATAAAAAATATTCATTTACCGTTTTTCGACAATAATAAAGTTCAAAAGAAAACAGACATTGTTCACTTTTTAAACTGAAATCTTGTTACACCTGCTTGGATGGTGGCTCCATCCACCAATGCTATATTTCTAGGTGCAAAAGGTACATTCAAGTTCAAAGCCAACCTATCATTAATTATAGTAGCCTTTTTTTGACTCATTGTAGTTACCAAATATTCATAATGTCCTGACGAGTTTCTGGATACATCAATAGTAAAGTGTTCTCGACTCATAGCCGGGTCGCTAAAACTAAAATCCTGCTCACTACTCCGTCCGAAAGTATTCACGCCTTCTTTTAATTGACAGACCTTATTCCCACAAATCAATATTCCAATCTGTTCTTCCGCCGTAGGAGGCTGTTCTTGTTTATCCAGCAGTCTTTCTATATAGGCAATTCCTCCCAGACATACAGCATAGTTATGATTATATTCCCCATTAATTCCGGTCATACTACGAATGATACGCACCTCGGAAGCATTATGGGAGGCAAGATGTTGTCGAAGTTTTTCACTGACTAAAGGAATTGATGTGGATCCACCTACCAATAAAACTTGATTTATATGCGTCCATTCTTTATGGGCTGTTTTCAACATTGAATCACAAGCGCTTAGCGTGAGATCCAGTTTCTCTCCAATCAAAGTATTCAACCCTTCCCTATTAAGTGAGAAAAATTCATCATTTGAAAGCATGATGGTCCCACTAGGTGACGCTGATAAGCTCTCTTTCAACTTCTTACAAGCCTCATAGTCATTCCAACGTTTCTCCCGGGCTAGAGGTTTATCCATGTCCTTTGCTTCTTTCTGGGCCTTTTTATAAACAGCTGCATCGAAATATTGTCCACCACATTTCACTCCACTATTACATCCCAAAAAAGTTGGGTTGTCCACTTCTCCCATATCCATCAATGCAGGATCGAAAGTGCCGCCTCCAAGATCATAAATCAATGATAAACCTGCCGAATGACTATCATTGATGTAAGCATAGTGCCAAGCAGCAGCTTGCGGTTCCCGCAAAAACTCCACCGTCGTAAAACCAGCATCTAAGGCAGCCAACCTCATGATATCTTTACGCGAATCTTGCTCTGTATATATAGCCGGAATCGTAAGAATTACTCTATCCAAACGTGCTCCGTTATTTTCTACTTCAGAGCATCCTTTGATGTATCTAAGTATTTCAGCTACCACCTTTTGGTAATCCACCCCGTTACAATCCGGTGAATTAGCAATATCCAGCTTAAACTCCTGCAAGAAACTTTCAGGATAACGTGTTTTAAAGCTCTCCGCATTTTGGCATACCACAATTTTATCCCTTGACAGTACACATGCAACTGTAGGGAAAAAAGGAACATTGTTAGGCGATACCAATTTCGGCCTACCATCTATTTCAATAGCAGCTGCTGAATTACATGTTCCAAAATCTATGCAGACCCAATTACCCATATACTTTCTATCAAAAATTAGTCATTTATTATGTTCATAAACTAGCACTTACACTACATCGATATCATAATAGCCCATATGGATATAAAGACAGCAAAAATCATCAGTATAATCCATATCCACTCATAATTTCGCTTCAGAATTTGCCCACAATAACGACAGTACTTTGCATCTACAGGATTATCTGTGTGACAATGTATACATTCCATATCAATACTATTTTAGCTCATTTCCATAAATATCCATAATATATTGACGTCCGTTTTGCCGTACGTTCAGAATCTGTCCTTCAATTTTCCATGATAACCAATCATAAATTGCCGGAAGTTGTATCTCATACCGCCGAACACTATATACACCAAACTTTTTATTCTTCACTATAAAAGTATAATCATCATCATTTACAAAATCCACTTGTATGTAATCCGCTTCTTTAAGAAGTTCACTCTTGGCGTATCGGTTGGGAAATGATTTATCAAAGAGTTTGTATTTAAAAGAAACATAAGCAATGAAAAAACTGCAAACAAAACCGCCTAATGCAATAAATGCACTACAAGCATTACCAGATAATACTGGTTGATCAAGAAATGCAAGAATTCCTCCAATAACCATAAAACAGCCGATAATAAAAAGAATCTCTAATAAATATAATAAAAGAGTAGCCCCTAACGAGCCTTTTAACGTTATCATAGTAGTGGGCATAAAACCAAGCTCTGATAATCTTTCAAAAAAACTTTCTAATTGTAGAACATTACCACATACGCGACAATATTTTGCATCATCCGGATTATCACATCCACAGTTATTACACTTCATAATTATTACTTTTTTATCTATCACATTATTATATCAGAACGAGTTAAAACTCTTTAGCTATTATACAAGAAGGCACGTGCTTGATTATACTGATAATCCATCTCCTGCAGTTTCTTACGCAAATGTGCATAAGAAGACAAGATCACACGTTTCCATTCTTTTTCATCAGGATCAAATTCATCATTAAGTTCTTTTCTCCAAAAACCCTCACGCTGGTAAGCATACTTTATCATATCTTGGGCAGACATATTTTCGCCCGAAAAGCCTAAACGTTCAGGAGCAGAAGAACCATGTTCACCGCAGAGACGAAAGAATTCTTCAGCGACGTCATCAACAAGTTCTATTTTACGACAATATATCTTATTCAATAATTCATATTCATTATGTTCATGAACCAACGCTGAAAAAATATCTGCTATACGTTGTTCTATGCGATTCAAAAGCTGGCGTTCTATTTGTCCGCCATCAGACGCTCTTTCTTCATGTATGACATGTACTAGATTTTGATAAATACTCTCGAGCTTGATAAGTTTAGCACGCCCTCCAAAATGATTATGAAGTACTGTCATGAACTCATGTGCACCACTTTCGGTATAAAGTAGTTTCTTTGCCCCCAAAAGATTCGCATCAGGCTCGGTTTGTATATAGCGAACTATCAAATCAATGGCATACAGATCTAGTTTCATTAATAACTCTTTACGCTGCATCATGTTAATGGAAACTTCATAATCCGGATCTACAAAATCTGCTGCCGACATCATCAGACAGGGCAATAAATCTTTATCTTTGACAGCTAACTTTCGTACTAATCCAAACTCCTCCTCTGTCATGGTAGAAGCCCGCATAAACAGTAAAGATGAAATAGGATAAATATTAAACAGAGTTTTACGCAACATGGGATTATTTGCCAAAGTATTAGCTGCCATACGTTGCCCTATTTGTAATGCCGTCCTACTATGCTCTGCATCTTCCATCCATAAAATGTCTATTTTGGAAAGAACTCCGATTGCATTAAGTGGATTGAAATTCCCTCCCCGATTGAAATCCTGAACAACCTTAAGAGTATTTTCCGCCACAGAATTAGTAAACAACATAATCACCGCATCAGGACGGACATGCTTTAAAAAGTCGAGTGTATTTTGAGAATCCTGCCCACGAACAGCATCCAACCCAGGAGTATCTATGATATTTATCTCACGTAATATTTCAGCATCGTCAAACGTTTCAATGTAACTTACATTATTCAGTAATTCCTTCCGCCCGTCACTTTCTATTGTCCATCGGAGGAATTCCTCCGGCTTTCTATAAGAATCCGGAGAACCGTCTTTATGATGAATAATAATATCAGATTCCGGTGCTCCATATTTCAGCCAACCGACATTATAAGTCACCTCCATTTGTCCCGTTGCCATCACTCCATCTTTTCCTAAAATCGCATTTACAAGAGTAGACTTGGATGAACTGATCTTACCTATAATTGCCAATTGCATAGGTTCATGCAGTTTTTTTATGGAACGTTCCAGCGTTTCATGTAAAATAGGTAACGACCCGGACGGAATGGTCTTAAACAACTCATTCAGTTCTATTTCTATAGCATTTATATTATAACCTTCTTCCATAAATCACTAACAAATAGTCTCATTTGGATCCTGACGCAGTTTTTCTTCCTTATTTTCATGTGCCTGAAACGGATTAGAAAGGATTAGATCAATCATGTGTTTTTGAGTGACTAAAGGATTCATCAGCCGTTCCAGTTCCATTTTACGAGATAAAATCGTTTTTTGATTTTGTGAAAGTTTATTCAAATCAGCCATTAATGTTTGTAGAGTTGTTTGCACTTCCTGCACACGTTGCGACACTACCTTAATCCAAACCTGCTGAAATTCAGTAAAACGACTTTCAACAAAAGTACGCAACTGTTGCATAGCCACAGTTATTTGAGGTTGGTATTGCTCTCGTAATTCCGCTATTTTAGATGCACGGACCGTATCAGAGTGGCTCTTTGCAGCGATGCCCAACCCTACGGCAATAGGGATAAAAAGAGGAAGACCGAATCCAAAAAAACCAGCTAAGGAACCCACAACCAAATTAGTTGCAAAACCAGCACCCATACCAGGAACAAGAGACATCAAACGTCTGTGAATAGGTACCTCATTTTCCGCATTTACTTCCATTATTGAGTAAGAAAAATCTTTCACTTGATATTTCAACATTCCCTGAAATTCTTCTATTCGAGATATGCGATCGAAAGCATGTCGAAGTTCTAACACTATTTCGGCACCAAGTGATTCCAACGCCAAGTTCAACTGTTGTCCAATCCACTTACCACCGTTCTCTTTAGTCGCCTGCTCGCTCTGCAATAGTTTATTTAATCCATTGGAAGAGAATAGTATACTTTGCTCATTCAAATGATTGATTACTTCTTCACGAACTTCTGTAATTTTCTGTTGAATTTTAATCCGGAATTCAGATGACGGGTTATTCAAGTCATATAACTGTTTTTGAATAATTGTTTCCTTTTGCTTAAGCTCCGTCAGAACTTTCGGATCCGGCATTTTTATCTGGGTCAGCTGAATCTTTATCGGCTCAATGACTTGCTCTAGTAAATCTGAAAAGTCATCACGAATATTCCTTATTATATCTTCTTTATAAGCAATCATCAGACGCTGAAGCTCCGAATCAATCAAACTAAAATGTGATTTCTCGTACATCTTCTCCACATGAGTTTGATTAAATGCCTGTTTAAACTTTGAAGACACTGCTATCACATTCGGCTCTTTAGAAGTGAAAGCATGATTCTGAATCTTTTGCACAGTATCTTGTTGTACTTCAACAACCTGCTCCGGAGTTTTCAAATCACATTTATTGATAATAATCGCACTATGTTTAGCATAACGGGTTACCTTCTGATTGTAAAAATCAAGTTCTGTAGTTGTCAAAGGTTCATTGACGTCTGTCATAAAAAGAGTTATATCCGCTTGTGGCAAAAAATAAGTCGTCAAGAAAGCATGTCGTGGGTCCAATCCTCCAACCCCCGGAGTATCAATCAAAACCAATCCATTTTTCAGGCATTCCAATGGAAGTTCTATTTCCAAATAAAGTGTATTTTGTACTTGTTCAGCACGTCCCACAGTATACTTTTGAATGTCAGCATAAGGAATTTCCGCCTTTTGAACATGAGACAAGTCACCAAAATATCGTATTACCCGTTCTGTATCTCCATATCGAATGATAGAGACCACCGAAGTACATATATCTTGGTCTACGGGACAAATATTACGCCCAATCAACGCATTTACAAAGGAAGATTTGCCCCGTTTAAACTCCCCGCAAATAAGAACTTTTACTTCTGTATTCTGAATCTGCCTGATCCGTTCTTGAATCTTGGCAAGTGAATCTTTTCTATTTAGTCGCTCCAAAATTGGAGTAACAGCGGTAATTACACCAGTTATTTTTCTTATATCTTCTTCAACCATAATTCATAAATTTCAACTATTTATTATACTGTCGGCCCTCCATATTCATTATAAAAATGATCCCCTTTCGTACAAAGCAGAACAATATTATAGATTGGTATCAATATGTACCAACCGCTTACTCCGACATCATGCATCCGTCTCACTGCGACAGCCAAGGATGGAATAAGTACAGCCAAAGAATAAATAGTTCCGACAAATGGTATAATCGAAAGAAAAATATTAACTAAAAAGAAAGACCAATATTCTTTTCTACTGGCCCGTCCCTCAAATATCGCATATTTCTTCATAGCATATGCATAATATTCAAATACATCTTTTTCCTTGGATACACTTGATTGAATACTATGGCCGCAATAACGACAAAAATGCGCGTCTCCTGGATTTTCTATTCCACATTTAATACATTTCATTATTCATTTACATTTACTCCAACTACATAAATCAATCATCATAGGGAAAATAAGGAGCCGAACTGTCATATTCATCACCCGCATCATTGCTATCCAAGCAAAACAAATATAACAAATACAGAGAACCAATAATTGGAACTAGGCCTGCGAGAAGCATCCATCCTGATTTTCCGACATCGTGTAATCTTCTCACCGCTACAGCCACACTAGGCACAATAACAAGAATTACATATATCACAGACAATATACCCGCCGAAACCAATGCCAATATTAAGGTCACTAAAAAATTGAAAAGAACAAAATTCCAATACTCTTTCCGGCTTGCACGCCCCTCAAAATTTCCATAATTCTTCCAAACATGAAAATACCAATTGTAATCTACATTATTATCCATAAATCGTAATATATTAGAATTAAACATTTATATAATAACTTATTAAAAGCCCACAAATAGGTAATAATTAACCCTCTACAGCATTTCACTAGTTAAAAAAATTAGTTATCAACAGAAAAACAGATTACCTATATATAAGGTAATTATCAGTTCTTCTTTTTAATATAAGAGACGATAACTCTAAAATTCTATCAGTTCATCTTTCTCATTTATCACTCTCCTAAATCGTCTAAATTAAAGTAGTAATCATCAATACAATATTTATATTCGTATGTTGGATGATTATGATTATAAAAAACATTGGCTTTAACTTCCAATTCTTTCTCATCATCTGTTTTTCCTTGTGATCGATAGACAGCTATATAAGAATTGTCTTTACAGTATATATCATAATAGAATATTGTTTGGATAGATGTCCATTCCAATAAATATTTATCATATCGCAAACATACAGGTTGAATTGTAGCCACAAAACGACCATGGTCAGGAGTACATGATATTGACACCAATACCACAATTACTACTAACATAGATTTTAATATTCTTCTTATAGTATTCATTCTTCTAAAATTTTAAATTCTAAACACACTGCCATCTTTCTCAAATATACTATGACGATTTTAATTGTTCATAAATAACTATGGCAACTATTATTGAAATGATAACGGCTATAGTTATGTTAACTCCTGAAGATGCAAACTTATTAAAGACCACCCATCCTGGAATTCTTTCATTCATACTCATATACAATTCAACTTTTAAATACCATTCAGCGAAATATAAACGCAAAAAGCGCAGACCCAATCGTCATCCGTCCCCAGGTATCGCCAAACACCCACTGCACAAATGAACAAATTTGTCTACGCTTCGTTATATTATAAGAAGAGTCATACCACCCAACTTTTATCCACACAAGATAAAAGAGAGATGTTTAGATATTCAGGTTATAATAATAGAAGTTACAGACCGTTTGACTTCATTCTGGCAGTTCTTTCAATTGGCGATTTCAGGGAACCGGAACTAGCTTACGCTCGATAACTAATATTTCATTTAAACACAGATAAGTCTCTTTAGACTTATCATCATTCGCAAAGATAATGCGAAAAAATAATTATGCAAATAAATTCTTCATTTATCTGATAAAATAAGAAAGCAGCACGATAATCAGTATTAGCTTTTAACAGATACAAATATCATGCTGCTAAAATGTTGTCCTTGTGCAGTCCTTTCATTGGCGATTTCAGAGACTAGGACAAACATATTTTCCATATTCTAGTTCACTGCATCATCTTTACAAGTCTCAAATATAACGAATAATATAGCAGGAAAAAATTACAAAAGTCCCAATCATGCCTAAACAACCCAAAAGCGGTACTATTGATTCGAAAAACATGTCTATCATGACATTTTTTATTTTGCAAATTATAACAACAAAAAGATAGTATTCGTTACAAATATATCATTTGCATCTTTCATCTTTCACCATAAGTCATAAAACATCCTATTTATCGCACTTTCAAGCCATTGACAGTTCTTTTTCAATCTATCACCTAATCTTTCATCTTTCACCACTTATCACATTCAAAGGAACAGCTATTTCTTTCCTGAACTATTAATAGATAAGTTCCTTTCCATTAAATATAAACTTCCTTTTCATTAATAGAAAACTTATTCCTCACCTGATTCAAACTATAAATGCAAGTTCCGTTTTTATAAATGAAACTTGCGTTTATAAAAACAGAACTTGCATTTATATAATCAAAGCTTTCATTTATAGATTACAAACAGCCAAAAGGAACTTCTCTATTAGACGAAAGAAACTTTGCATAAGAAAGAAAGGAAGTTTTCTATTAATAGCCAATGCAAGAGATAGTACATAAGAAGATTCCAATAAAGAGAAGATGATATATTTGGAGAGTCCGATAATAAAGCATACCTTTACTCGCCTTTTAAAGAAAGAAACATAAACAATAAACACATCTATCATGAAACTTACTTTGATGCGAGACAACGGAGAGACGACAACCATGCGAACGTTGGACATCAACACACAAATTGAAACGATGAAGCATGAAACGAAAGCCCAGCCAGTCAGCAACCTACGCACGAGCATCCGTTACGCATCACCGGACAGCAAACTGGATGACGTCAAGAAATTGACCAAAGTTGTCCCGGCTGCCACTTTTCGTAAAACAGTCAATGGTATACAGATGACCGGATATAACGGCATCATACAAATAGAAGTGAATCATCTCGCCAACCGGATGGAAGTAAACCGGGTGAAGCAGGAAGCGGCTGAACTTTCACATACATTCGCAGCCTTTATGGGTTCCGGAGGACATTCCGTGAAAATATGGATACGATTCACACGTCCCGACAAGTCACTTCCTCAAAAACGGGAAGAAGCGGAAATATTTCAGGCAAATGCCTACAGAAAAGCGGTCAGCCTATACCAGCCAGCCCTTTCCTATGCTATCGAACTGAAGAATCCTGCCCTGGAACAGTTCTGCCGACAGACTTATGACCCGGAACTTTATTACAACCCTGAATCTACCGTGATTTATATGCGGCAACCATTGGAAATGCCTTCGGAAACAACTTACAAGGAAGCTGTACAAGCAGAAGCATCTCCATTCAAACGGTTGATTCCGGGATATGACAGTTTCGACACATTATCCGCTCTCTTCGAAGCTGCTTTAAACAAGGCATATCAATCACTAAGCGAATTACAGCCAAGAATCCATATTCATTCCGATGAAGACCTGAAGCCTTTGCTGGTTCAGGTAGCGAAGAACTGTTTTCAGGCAGGAATACCGGAAGAAGAGACGATCCGTTGGTCTACCGCTCATTTCTATACAAAGAATAAAGAATTCCTGATCCGGCAAACCATACAGAATGTATATACGTGCGAAAAAGGTTTCGGAAAGAAATCTCCCTTATCAGCAGAACAGGAACTGGAATTTCGGACGGAAGAATTCATGCAACGCCGATATGAATTTCGCTACAATACAATGACGACAGTTACGGAATACCGCGAACGAAACACGTTTTGTTTCTGTTTCCGTCCCATCAGTAACCGCATACGGAACAGTATCGCAATGAATGCACGTCTGGAAGGGCTTAACCTCTGGGACAGAGACGTCATCCGGTATCTGGACTCCGACCGTATCCCTATTTTTAATCCTATTGAAGATTTCCTTTTCAGGCTGGACATCCATTGGGACGGACGTGACCGGATTCGGGAACTGGCAACCCGGGTTCCTTGCAACAATACCCACTGGCCTGACTTGTTTTACCGCTGGTTTCTGAATATGGTAGCCCACTGGCGTCAGACAGACCGGAAATACGCCAATTGTACTGTACCGTTACTGGTCGGTCCACAGGCATACCGAAAATCCACTTTTTGCCGAAGTCTGCTTCCACCTGAATTACAGGCTTATTATACCGACCGCATTGATTTCAGCAATAAGCGGGATGCCGAACTGTCGCTGAATAGATTCGCACTCATCAATATGGATGAATTTGACCAGAACCGAGTGAGCCAGCAGGCATTTCTGAAACATATTCTTCAAAAACCGGTTGTCAACGTCCGACGTCCGCATGGCACCGCTACTCAAGAGATGCGCCGATACGCATCTTTCATTGGGACAAGCAATCACAAGGACCTACTGACTGATACTTCCGGCAGCCGACGCTATATCGTAATTAATGTGACCGGCCCCATCGATTGCTCCCCCATCGATTATGAGCAGCTTTATGCACAAGCCATGCACGACTTATATAGAGGAGAGCGATATTGGTTCAACACGGAAGATGAAAATGTCATGACGGAGAATAATCAGGAATTTCAAGTCATGCCGGTTGCCGAACAGTTGTTTCACGAATATTTCCGAGGGGCAAAAGAAGGAGAAGAATGCGAGCAACTCCTTGCCATTGAAATACTGCAACAGCTACAACATGACAGTAAGATTCATGTATCTATCTGCAGTATTGTCCAGTTCGGAAGAATATTGCAAAAGAACAAAATACCTTCTTTGCATACGAAACGCGGTAATTTCTACAAAGTAATACGAATCAAGCCGGGAAGAGGATAAGTTTGCAATAAAAAATATCCGGTGAAAGATGGCAGATCAGTGACAGATCATTTTACATCTATCACCAACGTACAACTACCATAGACAGGGAGTTTCAGCAGAAGGTGAAAGATTGAAAGATAAAAGCATGAAAAAGCTTTAGTGGAGGGAATATAGATATAAGACGAAACATCGTCTAACAAATTTTCGTTCTACTTAAATTGAAAAATAGACTCATTTAAATGGAGCCTGCATTCAACTTTAATAGAACGAAAATGGTCATGTAGATTAAATAAATTATTTATGAAAGAACCGAAAATAAGTATAGCGTCATAACAGATTATCTTTTACGATTCTCCGTTTGACAGGTTTAGATTAAACGAATAGTACTTATTTTGCTTTTTTCTTTTTCTTCGCGTTATCCTTCTTACGCATATCCTGGTATTTCTTATATTGTTCATCGGTCAGAATGCTTTTTATTTTAGCATCTATTTCCTGCCTTTTCTTTTGCATTTCTTCCCGCGTAGGTCTTTCATTCGATTTATTTTTCGCAGGTCTCATTTCTTCCATTGCAGCTTTGAAATCTTTGGCCTGCTTTTCATTCAAGCCCAGATCGACAACAATCTGTTCCATACGTTTCTCTCTATCAGCCTTTCCATTCTGACGATTTTGAGCCATACATACAGTTGAGCCAATCAATAACGCAACTGCCAAACTTAAAATTTGCTTTCTCATCATTTTAATTCTCATATTAAATAAGTTATGTATGTTAGACCTCACAAATGGGTGAAAGTTAATTCGATAATGAGGCTAAAAACTGTTTTTTCACATTATTTATCAAAGGGCAGCTAGTATCACATCGAAAAACGAATAAACGTTTTCTTATCCGGTAAAAAAACAGCAGCATCCAGTTTATCGGTTTAAAAATATTATTTCTATATTTGCAGGAAACAGATCAAAAGCTTGACATACCCTTATGCAAACCTATTACAAAACCGATTAATAATTAAAACGATGAGAACACTTTTCTTTATTCTGCCATTTATCTTTATCACTACAGGATGTATTAAACAGAATACAGAAAAAAGTGATATTTTGACAACAGAGGATATAGCCAAATTTGACAGTTTATTTAATGCCTGGGAAAAAGAAATACACAACAATCCCAAAGCACAATTAAGTTCAAGTACCCGTGCTTACACCATTTTACCCCAATTCAAAGAGCTAAAAGCTATGGGTAAGAAAATTATCCCATGTATCATAGAACAGTTTGAAAAGGACAATAACACTTTTTTTGCTTTACCTCTTTATGACGAATTACAAGATAATGACAGCCTAAAATCTCACAGAGAAACAAGCGAACAAGATAAAGTGAGCGAGATTGTACAGAAATTCAGAGAACAGGAAAAAAGAAAGATGTGGGAAGAAGCTAATAGCTACAAGACGTCTATAACCGACACTACTTTCCTGAAGACAAGAGGGACGATGTCGTATGCTGCAATAGATTTATTCACGGGACGAGGTTTCAATAAAGATTACGCATTTAATCAGGTTGTCTATTTGAAAGCCTTACAAAGAGCCCAGAAACATCTGTCTGTCGTAAATGGTCAGTTGGCATGCGACTTAAAGTCAGGTACAGAAATATATATTTCCGAAGATTTATACCTATTTATCACCGACCTTTTTAAGGATTGGAATACGTGGCTGGAATCGGGAAAATATGAGATAATAAAAGACGAACAAGGGCTTTATACAGTGTTACCTAAGAAAACCAACCAATCATCGCAAACGAACTCCGTCATATTGCGACCTATTCCCCGTGACATTCCGACTGGAGAGAACATAAGTCCCGCTTCGCTTTCTATAGAAACAGAACACGATCATTATCCGCTATCAACTACAGAAGTAAAAATAACCATCACCAACCACTCTCACTATGAATACGAGTGCGGAGAAAAGTACAGCCTTGCTTACTATAACAAAAGTAAACGGCAATGGGAAACATTGCCGACCGATCCTGTCGTTAATGATATACTGTGGATTTTCCCACCGGAGCACCCCAGTCACCAACAGACAATCAAACTCTATACATCAGAATCCCCCAACCATCCAGGGAAATACCGTATCTACAAATCATTCAACAGAGGCACCAAAGTGGCTTATGGAGAATTTGAATTACTACCTTAATGTGAATTTCCAACAACAAGCACACTCCAGATCAGTAACATTCGGATAACAGCTAATCATTTCAGTAACGATTCTTTCGTCGATGACGCGTGCAAATCCATCATACCCGAATTTCGGGGCTCAGTCTGAAAACTTGGGGGATTAATTTTTGTCAATTCCCTTCATGCATATACCTTTGCTAGCCTAAAAAGGAAGAAGCTCATATCCACTACTCCTCTAAATGATGCCCTA
>ERZ773157.1024-NODE-1024-length-29127-cov-4.359900_pt1 | contig 29127 bp, 29 predicted proteins | sample MGYA00511480_ERZ773157 | MGnify/ENA primary metagenome ERZ773157 (study PRJEB29015, sample SAMEA2737863) | human gut metagenome | biome: human gut; feature: human-associated habitat; material: faeces | place: China | collected 2012 ... | reverse complement strand
CACCTGAAGGTAGTGGGTTTCCGCCTATGGCAAACGAAAGGATTTAATTTATGAAGATTGATTTATTAAAAATTAGGCAGAATCTTGGGAAAACGCAGCTGGATATGGCGAGGACCTTTGGAATTTGCCGCGGGAAGTATATAAAATCAGAACAAAAAGGAGAAATTGAAGACAGGTACGTTTACCGTTGTATTCTTAATGACCAGGAGTTGATAGTTAATCAGCAGCTCCCGGAGGATTTTTTCGACTATACGACATACACACTGTTACTCAATCTGCTAATTTATAATACTGTTTGTGGGATGACCGGGAAGGGCATGACGCAGGATGAACTCGCGAAAAAGCTTGGATATACACAGCCATACATTTCATTGATGCTGAAAAAGTTCTTTTGTCTGTATGATATGAAGGAAAAACTTGTGGAACTGTTTATACCGTATTTTATACCTATGGTTGCTACACAAGAACCTAGAATATTCAAGAAGTTCGTGAATGTTGAATATCCCTATGAAATGGATTTGGTAATTTGCCAGAGGAGAGGAGATAGTCTCTCAAACAGTCCTTACGCTGGCATTGCGATTGCGTACAATATGCAGATTTACGATATCAAGCCTATGGAACTAGCAAAACAGTTAGACATGGAAGAAGAGGAAATGCTTTGCCTGTTAAGGGAAAATGCAGACATGTCTGGATATGAGGCGGTAATAAAGGATGTGTTTCCTCAATTCCTTATACCTTTTTATAATGATGGTTCCGGATATGTGATGGTGGGTACCAGCGACAATTTGCAGAATATCATGTACAGGTCTCTGGATGCTAATTCAGAATATTAGTCAGATACATGATATAAGGAGGAACGAAAAAAATGAATATTCTGGAAATTTATGTCACGAACATTTCTGATATCGGGGAGAAAGACCAGTATGGTTTTTGTAAGGTAACTGCAGATTTTGATTGCTACGGTCGCAAGGAGCTACAGGTGACAAAAAAATTGCATATCTCTGAAATTGAGAAGATTAAGGAGTGCGGGTATTATCTAGGGTAAAAATGTGGGCTTTTGACATGGAAAATAACAAGAGTCAACTACCCACAACCTAAAGGTAGTGGGTTTCCGCCTATGGCAAACGAAAGGATTTTATTTATGAAAACATTATCTTATATTTATGGAAATGAAGAAGAAATTAAAGTTGGAAATGAATATTGTTTTGGACAACTTTGGGACGGAGAGGGTGATGGTGAATTATTACTAGAAAGTGGTAGCGTAAGTCCAGATAACGAAAATGTAGTAGAATTTGAGATTGTTGAGAAAGACGAAGACATTCTTAAAACACTTGTTAAGGTTATAAATATTTTTTAGAGGATAGATGTTATTATGGGGGAAAAATATAGTTATGATGGGAAAAATGGGAAAGAGATATTTAAAGACATTCTTGACGAAAAAGTAGGAAGATTCCCAATAGGTTTTTGGAAACAATCTGGTGTAGAATATGAAGCAGCAGAAATAACAAGATATTTTATTGAAGATATCTTGAAATGGGAAGATAAAGACATTAGAGAAAAAATATGTGAAATGATTTTTAGAAAATATCATTTATCTGGTATGTTAGAGTATGTTTTTGGAAGAAGTCCGTTTCGAGCAATAGATAATGCTTATCCTGGGAGATATAAAGTTTGGGAATTAACTTGTACTCCTAAACATTTTTGGGAAGACAAAAAAAATAGAGAAAACGCCCTACATTATTTATTAAATAAAACGGGTAAAGCTAGAACAGACGAATTATCCAATGTTGATTTTTTAAATTATGGACTTGGTGGACTAATGGATTATTTGAGTAAATATAACGCTTTTATATTATTAGAAGATAAAAAGGAAAGTAGAATATATAAAAATGTATCGTTTTTCACTTCAAATAATCAGTCATCTAGGAATTTAATTAGGGCAACGATTGAATTGCCAGTTAGTATGTTTAAAGAAATAGGTGTGTCAAAAACCGACAATAATGTTATGGTAAGCGTTAAAGATGGAAAAATTATTATTGAAAAATCCGATAAATCTAAGTTTCTTGGCAGAAAATGAGGTGATTATATGGCAGGCAATCAAAGATGCCTGTACTGCTTATAAGAACTTTTTCAGGGGTTTGCAGAAATTCCCAAGATTCAAGTCAAAAAAGAGATCAATGCCGAAGTTCTATCAGGACAACGTTAAGATACGATTCAGTAATACACACGTTAAATTTGAAGGTTTTTCTTCCAGCAGGAAAGCAAATAAACAAAAAATGAATTGGGTAAGACTTGCAGAACATGGACGTATTCCAACAGATGTTAAATATATGAATCCGAGAATATCCTTTGACGGATTGAACTGGTGGATCAGTGTATGTGTAGAATTTCCTGACTGCAGAGAAACACTTAATGATGACGGAGTCGGCATAGACCTGGGAATCAAAGATCTGGCTGTCTGCTCTGATGGGACTAAGTATAAGAACATCAACAAGAGTCAAAAAATACAGAAATTAGAAAAACAGAAACGCAGATTACAGCGTAGTATCTCTCGTTCTTACGAGAAAAATAAGAAAGGGGAAAGTTACTGTAAAACAAATAATGTAATCAAAAAGGAAAAACTTTTATTAAAACGAAATCACAGATTAACAAACATCCGTAAAAATTATTTGAATCAAACCATATCGGAGATCGTAAATCGAAAACCAAGATTTATATGTATTGAAGATCTGAATGTCAGCGGAATGATGAAAAACAGACATTTATCCAAAGCAGTTCAGGCACAGGGATTTTTTTGGTTTAGAAAACAGCTTGAATATAAGTGCAGTGATAAAGGGATCCAGCTTATTGTGGCTGATCGGTTTTATCCATCATCAAAGCTTTGCAGCTGTTGTGGAAACATGAAAAAAGATTTGAAGTTATCTGACAGAGTTTATAGATGTGCGTGTGGAAATATGATTGACAGAGATTTCCAGGCATCTATAAATCTCAAGACTTATGGAGAAAAATTTGCAAGCTGACACTGAAACGTTAATGCAAATATGTACGGATACGTTAGTCCGGAATTTACGCCTATGGAGAGTACAAGAACTTGTGAGTAGATAGATATTTATATCATCAAAAGCATACTCGTTGAAGTAGGAATGGAACATAGAAGTTTATAACTTTTTATAAGTTTTCAGTAACGGTGTAAGTATGCTGGTGAAAGTGAGAACAATACAAGAATCGACCTTCTTGGTCAGCGTAAGTGTGCTGCCGGAGCGGGAAAACGAGGTGCTGGAAAGGTTGGAGGGAGTTGCCGGACTGGAGAGCATTTCCGATGTCGAGGATGAACTGACTCAAATGGGAGTTGATTTTGACCGCGGACCGGAGGAAAAGGACTGCAGGGTAGAGTTTTGGAACTGCCCGGAATAATGATGAATAATGAAATGGAAAGAAGGAAAAGAAAATGAAAAAACTTGCAATATTACTGCTGGGTATTATGATGGTAACGACTGCAGCATGTGGAAAAAAGACAGAAGTGCCGGAAACAGTAGTTGAGACGGAAGCGGAAACATTGACTGTCGTGCCGGACGAAATGCTGGAGGAGGAGGGGACGCTGGTTGATGACGGCGGACCGGCGCATTATTACAGAGAGAACGTTTCCATTGCGGGAAAAGAACTGAGAGTGGGATGGACGACCTATAATGAACTGATTGAACTTGGGTTTACAGTTGAGAATGATGTTAAAGACACGCAACTCGTTTATGAAAATGCAAAAAAAGAGGTTCCGATGAAAACTCCGGATGGCAAGAAGATTTCCATTATCTTCCAGGGAAGGCAAAGCAGGCCCTCTACATTGGGAGGAAGCCGGATGTGTGGATTTGACCTGCCAGCGGGAGTTCCCTTCGATACAGGTGTAGGAGTGACAAGCGATACGACGGAAGCAGAAATTAAGGAAATAGAAGGCTTTAAGGAGGAAAAGGTTGGGTGTTATCGTGTGGTTCTGAAAAACTCCTTTGTCGTGGACAATGGGTTGATTGAAGTCCGCTTTAATGAGGATGGCGAACTGCAGGGCATCCATTATGAAGTTGATAATATCAACTTTTAATACAAAAACATTGCATTATACAAAACAATAGTATATAATAATGATATAAATTATTTGTAAGTAGCATAGTTGATTTAAAGACAGTTTCCTTATGGGCGCTGTCTTTTTTTTGCCAAAAGAAAGGAGGAGCTGCGCTGTAGCAGCGAAAAGAAAGATGAGGGAATTGACTTATGAAATTGCGTATGAAGCATTCATCAAGGAAGAGTACCGAAGAATCAAAATCAAGGAACGGATGAGGCGGAAAATCCTTGTCAACAAGGTAAAAAAAGCCTTGAAGGAACGGTTTAAGGAGGACAAGCAGTATTACATCACAAAAGGCTTGAGCGCCCTGCTGCTGGTTATGTCACCGTTTCTGTATCGATCATCCATGTGTGACTCACTGGATATGCAACAGGCACTGTTAGTTGCAGATATCATGGCAGCCATATTTTTCTGTGTGGATGTAAGAAAACTGGAAGAGGAGGAAAAGGGTCGTGGAAGTAGAAAAGACGACGAGTACAGTAAAAAATCTGTTTCCGGAAGAGGTGTCCGGAAAAATGGAAGAAGCAGTGAAGAAGCTTCATGACAACCTTGCGGAAGAAAAAATAGGCAAGGGTGTTGAAATCGTTATCAAGTGTGCGGCTGCGTTCCGGAATAAATGCTATCAGGCATTCCCGGAACAGTTTACTCCGGAAATGGAGTCATCATGGATGCAGTATCTGAACGAACAGTACGAGGCGTATAAGGAAAAGTTTTCCATGACTCCTCTGAATGGTTTTTGCATCTTGATGTTGCAGGCGGTTGCGGGAGAAGTAATCGTGGCTTTTAACAAAAAGGCCGACGAGTATAACAAGTGTTTACAATGAACAGAAAGGAATTATGATGACAGAAGAGAGATTCAAACAGACAAATTGGAAAATGAGCTATGAGGAGTATCAGAAATGTTATTGCCCAGACTGCAACAGAAAGGATTGTCCACACAGAGAAGCATACAGAAGAGTACCTGAGATTGATGGTGGTCTTGGTTTATGTCCGAATTTGAAAGGAGAATGATTAAGAAATGAGAGATTTAAGACGTGGTGATATTATTCATGTTCAAGGAATTATTTGCGAAATTTCAGAAATTGCATGGCAAGAGCCGTGGGAATGGAGAGAGGCATATTATTTAGAGTTTAGAGATACAAACGGAATATACAGAAGTTGGAAACAAAATTTTGATGGTGGTTATGCAGAACTGAAAGGAGAGTAATTAAAATGTATAAAAAAATTATCGCATTACTTATGGTGGCAACAATTTTGGCCATTGGCGCAGTACTGGTAAGAGACCATGTTAATACTAACTGGCTCGCCGACGCAGCGTATGAAACTATCTTTGGTGAGGAAGAGGCGGAAAGCTTCTTTGAATTTGAATAAGGAGGAAAAAGGAAAGTGAAAAAAAGTTAGGGGCACTGTTGGTAAGCGTCATGTTTGTTGTAGCGGGGATATGTACAGCTACGGCCACAAAGATGACAACGACTGAAGCTGATGCGGCATTGCTGCAGGACATCAACGACCTTCGGGTTTCGAAGGGTTTGAATGTCGTTGAGGGTGATGTAAAACTTTTAGAACTTGCACAGATTCGTGCAGCAGAGGTTCTTGAGCTTTGGAGCCATGACCGCCCGGATGGTGGTAGTGGATGTGCACTTGTTCTGGCAGAGGTGGAAGGCTCCTTGTGGGCCGGTGAAAATCTCGCCTGCTTGAGCCGGTTCTCTGACAGGTATGAGCAGATAATTTTCAAGGCACTGTGCGACAGCCAGGCGCATTATGATAATTTTGTGTATGGGAATTTCACGAAATGCGGTGTGTATACTCTGCAGGGCGAAGAGAAGACTGTTACAGTAATCTTATTTGCAGGCTGATTTGCACCGTTGAAAGAGCTAGGATGGGAATTCCTGTCCTGCTCTTTTTGGCTACAGGGTTTAAGGAATTTTGGGAAGCATAAGAAAAGATTTTACGATATTAAAAACCGAGAGTTCGTTTACAAATACTGGTTTTCTTTCTTCTTCTATAAAGGTGCACATAAGGAACGAGAAGGACATTTGCATGTAAAATAGATCAAACGAGGAGAAAAGGAAATGGAATTTGTAACTTCACAACAGGGAATTGATAGGATTAAAAAATTTGAATCCTGCCGTCTTACTGCTTATCAGGACACAGCAGGAGTATGGACGATTGGCTATGGACATACGGGCAGTGTATATGCGGGGATGCAGATATCGCAGGAACAGGCGGAGGATTTATTGAAAGAAGATTTGAAAAGATTCGAAGCTGCAGTGAATCGATATGTGACAGGTGCACTGACGCAGGGCAGGTTTGATGCACTTGTATCGTTTTCTTTTAATGTAGGCGAAGGGGCTTTGAAGAAAAGTACATTGCTCAAAAAAATGAATGCAGGAGATATGGATGGAGCTGCCAGAGAATTTGATCGGTGGATTTATGCAGGAGGGAAAGTTTTGAACGGACTGGTGAAACGGCGTGCGGCAGAAAAAGCAATGTTTTTAAATTATTAAAAAAGTTGTTTACAAACTCATATAGATTTTCTTTTTTCTATATGTACATCTGCAGAACAGTACAAAAAATGAAAAAGGAGAATTGATTATGGGTACTACAAAAGCAACAGGTGATGAATGGGTCAGAAAGGTTCAGCAGTGGCTGAATGATACGTTTCCGGAATACTTTAAGTATGATGAAACGGGAGAAACATCCGGGACATATCCGGTAAAGGTTGACGGTATCACAGGTATTGGAACGGTTAAAGCACTGATTCGTGCAATTCAGATTTGTGGAAATCAGCTGCCGCCGGATGGTGTCTGGGGCAGGAAAACTGCAAGTGTGTATACAAAAGTTTATTCCGGTTCCGGCGAGACAGATAAGCGACTGAACTATATTCTGCAGGGCGCATTCTATTGTAAAGGCTATGATCCGCTGGGATTTGATGGTCTTTATGGGAATGGTGTGAGAAAAGCGATTCAGAAATTTCAGTCGGATTTGGGTATTTCTGTAACGGGTGTTCTGACAGCAAATCAGTTTAAATCCCTTCTGACGACAGACCCGACCATTGATCGGAATGTAAAGAACCTGAAAATCAGAAGCTTTCAGCAGTTCCTGAATGGAAATTACTACAGCAAGTTTGGCGGTGCACTTGGTTATATTCCTACAGATGGTGCGTATGAGAGAAAAACGAACAAGGCGCTCATTTATGCAGTGCAGAGTGCAATGAATACCACACCGGACGGCTCAATCGGCAATAATACTTATAAAGCATTTACTGAGCTGGCGAAAGGCTCGACAGAAGGAAGAAAAGTGTATCTGCTGAGAGGTGCGCTGATTTGTAATGGCTATAACATCGAATTATCTGAGAGCTATGATGATGAACTGGTTTCTGCTGTTACGGAATTTCAGAAATTTATGTGCCTTGATCTGGATGCAACCGTTCGGCTGGGCAGTGTAAACCGTAGAACCTGGGCGGCGTTACTGCATAGTAAGGGTGACCCGGAAAGAACAGCGAATGCGTGTGACTGTGCGACGATTCTGGATGCAACAAAGGTTGCTGCGTTAAAAGAAAGAGGCTATGAGTATGTTGGTCGTTACCTTACAGGCACAGTTAAAGTAAATGGTGAAAGAGTGAGTAAGGCACTGACCCGTCATGAGATGCAGCTTATCTGGGATGCAGGATTAAAGTTATTTGCAATCTATCAGGATGGAGGCGCAAGTGAAAATTACTTTAACCTGATACAAGGCGTGCAGGATGTTGGGAAAGCTGTGGAAGCGGCAGAACAACTGAAAATTCCGCGTGGAGAAATCATTTATTTTGCGGTAGATTACGATTATACATCGGAACAGTGTGCAGAACAGGTAATCCCTTACTTTATCGGTATCGGAACAGTTATGGCAGAAAGCTATGACAATAAATACCGGATCGGTGTTTACGGTTCCAGAAATATTTGTCAGAAGGTTTGCAGTTTAACAAAGGCAGAGAGCAGCTTTGTGGTGGATATGTCAACCGGATACAGCGGAAATCTTGGCTACAGTATGCCGAACAATTGGGCATTTGAACAGTTTCATGAATATTCTATTCTGGGCTCCGGTTTTTCCTTTGCAGTGGACAAGGATATGGCGTCCGGACGATATAAGGGAATTTCTGCAGATTCCAAGTGTGGTCAGGATAGGTTTGAAGACTGTACACTGCATAAAATGGAGTTAAAGGCAGACGGGTACTATCATTGTGATTTCTGTAACTATAAGGTTCCGTCACCGTTCCTGCAGGATAAGGAAATTTTAAACCAGGAGGATTATCTGACCGTAACAGGTTTGATGTATGCTTATTCTGTGTTCCTTGCAGATGTAGATACTTATGGAATTTATTTCCATGATTTTTGGGAAAAAATGCATAAGATCAGAAGTAAGGCAGAATATAAGGGAAAATATGCTTATCGCGGTGCAGATCAGAACCGTTTATTCGTTCCGCCTGAGGTCGACCCGACTGGGGTAGGAATGACAATGTCGGCATTACGGGAACCTGAGCTAGTTACAAGCTTCCCGCATCCGTCGCTTTCCTTCCGGTGGCACTGCTCATTGTTATGCAACAATTTGACTGTTCTTGTTAACAATTGGGGGTGGCAGGACGGAGGGGGTATGGTATGATAATTACAGGAGGGGCGAGAGCCCTGTGTTTGAGATTATTTTATGGGAGGTCAGTTTGAAGAATAAGCGTGGTCGCTTATTCTTCAAACGGCTGTTTGTGCCGCAGGCGTCACAAAACAGCCATGATCGCAGAGCAGAACCGGATGTTCTGCTCGCGGTTCCTCCGGCGCGAAGCGCCTGCGGAATGGGAGGTTATGATGAAAGAACAGCTTTTAGCAAAATTTGGAGAACTCTTTGGGGGAACAGACGGTGCGAAGGTTTATTTTGCGCCGGGCAGAGTGAATCTGATCGGAGAACATACCGACTATAACGGCGGTCATGTTTTTCCGTGTGCACTGACGATCGGCACTTATGGTGTGGCACGCAGGCGTGAGGATAAGAAGCTGCGGTTTTATTCGATGAATTTCGAGCAGCTGGGTGTGATCGAGTCGAGCGTTGAGGGCTTGAAGCCGGAGAAGGAAGCGGACTGGACGAATTATCCCAAGGGCGTGATGTGGGCGTTTGGCGAGAAGGGGATGGAAGTGACAAACGGTATGGATTTGCTGCTGTTTGGCAATATTCCGAACGGCTCCGGGCTGTCTTCTTCCGCGTCGGTCGAGGTTCTGACAGGCTATATCCTGCGCGATCAGTATGGCTTTGAGGTTTCCAATCAGGATCTGGCGCTGATCGGTCAGTTTTCCGAGAACAAGTTTAACGGTGTAAACTGCGGCATTATGGATCAGTTCGCAATCGCGATGGGCAAAAAGGATCATGCGATTTTCCTGGATACTGCGACGATGGAATTTGAGTATGCGCCGATCCAGCTGGAGGGTGCGAAGCTTGTGATTTCCTGCAGTAACAAAAAGCGCGGTCTGGGCGATTCTAAATATAATGAAAGAAGAAGTGAGTGCGAAGCGGCTCTGGCAGAGCTGCAGCAGGTGATCGGCATCGAGTCGCTGGGGGATCTGTCGGAGGAGCAGTTTGAAACCTACAAGTCCGCCATCAAGGATCCTGTCAGAGTAAAGCGCGCGCGGCATGCGGTTTATGAGAATCAGCGCACGATCCAGGCAGTTGCAGCGCTGAAGGCAAACGATATCACAGAGTTTGGCAAGCTGATGAATGCGTCCCACGTTTCCCTGCGGGATGATTATGAAGTAACCGGCATTGAGCTGGATACGCTGGTAGAGGAAGCCTGGAAGGTAGACGGTGTCATCGGTTCCAGAATGACCGGCGCTGGTTTTGGCGGCTGTACGGTCAGCATCGTAAAGGATGAAGCAATCGAGGCTTTTCAGGAGCAGGTTGGAAAAGCTTATCTGGAAAAAATCGGTTACGCGGCAGATTTTTATGTGGTAGAGATCGGTGACGGTCCGGTAGTATTATAAGAAAGGCAGGCAATCAGGGCAATGATTCAGGATAAAATCCGTGAACTGGTGCAGTATGGACTTTTGACAGGTCTGGTATCTGCAGAGGATGAAATTTATACGACAAACCGGCTGCTGGAGCTGTTCCGGATAGAAGATTATCCCTATGGATTCGGGGAAAAGATAGAACAGACAGAAGAAGAGTCGGTCAAAAGACTGCCGGATCTTCTGACGGAAATGATGGATTATGCGGTGGAAAACGGGATCATGCAGGAGGATGGTATCGTTTATCGGGATCTGTTTGACACAAAGATCATGAGCTGTCTGGTAGGGCGTCCCAGCGAGATCATCCGCCGGTTTCATGAGGAATATGAAAAGTCTCCGGAAGCAGCGACGGATTTCTTTTATAAATTCAGTCAGGACACGGACTATATTCGAAGATACCGTGTTTGCAGGGATGAAAAGTGGGTAACGCCAACGAAATACGGCGATCTGGATATTACGATCAATCTGTCCAAGCCGGAAAAAGACCCCAAAGCCATTGCGGCGGCAAGGCTGGCAAAGCAGGGCGGCTATCCGAAATGTCTGCTTTGTGTGGAAAACGAGGGCTATGCAGGTCGTATCAATCATCCGGCACGTCAGAATCACCGGATCATTCCGTTGACGATCAACGGCAGCAGATGGGGATTTCAGTATTCTCCCTATGTGTATTATAATGAGCACTGCATCGTGTTTAACGGCCAGCACACGCCGATGAAAATCGAGCACAACACTTTTGTGAAGCTGTTTGACTTTGTAAAACAGTTTCCTCATTATATGCTCGGCTCCAATGCGGATCTGCCGATCGTCGGCGGTTCGATTTTGAGCCATGATCATTTTCAGGGCGGCAGATATGAGTTCCCGATGGCAAAAGCACCGGTCGAAAAAAGCTTTACGGTCAAAGGCTTTGAAGATGTACAGGCAGGAATTGTAAACTGGCCGATGTCCGTAATCCGAATTTCCGGTCCGGATACAGAGCGGCTGATCGCTCTGGCGGATGTGATCCTGGATGCATGGCGCAGCTACAGTGATGAGGCCTCCTTTATCTTTGCAGAGACAGAGGGGGAGAAGCACAACACGATCACGCCTATCGCCAGAAAACGTGGCGATCATTATGAGCTGGATCTGGTTCTGCGTAATAATATCACCACGAAAGAGCATCCCCTTGGTGTGTTCCATCCCCATGCAAACCTGCACCACATCAAAAAGGAAAACATCGGCTTGATCGAAGTAATGGGACTTGCAGTGCTTCCTGCCCGTCTGAAAAAAGAGATGGCAGAGCTGGAAGAAGCGATCCTTTGCGGGGCTGATCTTCGGCAAAACGAGGTGCTTGCAGCTCACGCGGACTGGGCGGAGGAATTTTTGACCAGACACAGCGAGGTAAATGCCGAAAATATCCATGAAATTGTGCAGCAGGAGATTGGACTGGTGTTCATGCAGGTTCTGGAGGACGCAGGCGTTTATAAATGCACGGAGGACGGAAGAAAAGGATTCGAACGGTTTATTGACCGCTTAAATGCATGACTTTGTGCACAAGTCTGCAAATGTGATATAATGAGCGCAAGAGAGCGGGAACAGGCGAAGCCTGCTCATCGCGAACGGCGAAGCTATTGAGTGAGCTATGCTCACGATATATTGCTGTGCACTATATAGAAAGACCTGCAGCAGGTATAATAAACACAAGCGAAAGGAAAGGGCTGTCGTACTAACGTGCGGCAAGCCCTTTTTTCATGGGAACAGAATGCTTGCAGCGCGTGCATTTTGTTTTGGATGTTGATGCACAGCAAACGGATTTGTGGTATTATGTTTACCGAAATCAAACAGGCATTTGACGAAAGAAGGTTTTATAGATGAAGTTTTTACTGGCGGCATTGAACGCAAAATATATTCATTCCAATCCGGCGCTTTACAGTCTGCGGGCTTATGCGGAAAAATACCATCCGGAGGCCGCGGCACAGGTGGAGCTTGCCGAGTATACGATCAACCAGACGGTGGAGGAAATCCTCGCCGATCTTTATGAGAGAAAGCCGGAGGCAGTGGCGTTTTCCTGTTATATCTGGAATTGGAAAATGATGCAGGAGGTCATTTCCGAGCTGCATCAGGTGCGTCCCGAGCTGCCCATTTGGCTGGGCGGTCCGGAGGTATCCTATCATGCGGAGGAGGTTCTGGAGCAATTTCCGTTTTTGACAGGCATTATGGTCGGCGAGGGGGAGGTAACGTTTTCAGAACTTTTGACCTTTTACGAAAAAAAGAGCAGCGGACGGTATTCGGAACAGCAGCAGCTGCAGATTGTGGCATTCTGGCCGGGAGCAATCAAACAGGCCGGACTGGACAGTATTGCAGGTATTGTTTATCGAGATCCGATCACCGGGGAGCTTGTGCGGACAAAGGAGCGTTCCCTGACCAATATCAGTGAGATCCCGTTTTTTTATAAGGATATGAAGGATTTTGCCAATCGGATCGTTTATTATGAATCGAGCCGCGGATGTCCGTTTCGGTGCGGTTACTGTCTGTCCTCCATCGATAAACGGGTACGTCTGAGAGATCTGACACTGGTGAAAGAGGAGCTGCAGTTTTTCCTTGATCAAAAGGTTCCGCAGGTGAAATTTATTGACAGAACCTTCAACTGTAATCATCAGCACGCAATGGAAATCTGGAAATATATTCAAGAGCACGATAATGGAATTACGAATTTCCATTTTGAGATCTCGGCAGATCTGCTGAACGGAGAAGAGCTGGCGCTTCTGGCAAAAATGCGCCCCGGTCTGGTTCAGCTGGAAATCGGTGTGCAGTCCACGAATCTGCAAACCCTGGAAGCGGTCAGACGGCATACAAATCTGGATAAGCTGCGGCATGCAGTGGTACGGATCCATTCCGAATATAATATTCATGTGCACCTGGATCTGATCGCAGGACTTCCTTATGAAGATATGGGAAGCTTTATACGGTCCTTTAATGATGTATACAGTATGAGGCCACAGCAGCTGCAGCTCGGGTTTCTGAAGGTATTAAAAGGCTCCTATCTGGAAGAAATGGCACAGACCTATGGGATCGTGTACCAGAGCTGTCCGCCCTATGAGGTCTTGTATACAAAATGGCTGAGCTATGGGGATATCATCCGGTTAAAGCGGGTGGAGGAAATGGTGGAGCTGTATTATAACAGCAATCAGTTCACACATTTGATTCCGGTTCTGCAGAGCCGCTTTGAAAATCCCTTTGCAATGTATGATAAATTGGCTGATTTTTATCATGAAAAAGGATATTTTGTCCATACGCCTGCCAGAGCTTACCGCTACCAGGTGCTTTTGGAGTTTGCACAGCAGGAAGACCCGGATGGGATGGAGTTATACCGGGAGCTGGCGGTGTATGATCTGTATCTGCGGGAAAATGCGAAGAGCCGCCCGGCATTTGCATTGGACGAAAAACCGTATCATGATCAGATCGTCGAGTTTTATCAGGAAGAAGAGAAAAACCGCGCATACCTGCCGGGGTATGAGGAATATCACGCAAAGCAGCTGCAGCGCATGACCCATCTGGAGGTATTTTCCTGGCCGGTACAGAAAAAGGCGTGGGAGCTGATCAGTATGTTGAAAAGAGACGAGGGTCCGGAGACGAAAACGGCAATTTTATTCGATTATCAGAACCGGGATCGCCTGACGGACAATGCGGGAACAGCGGTGGTAGAGCTGCCGACCGCTGCGGACGCAAAACCGACAGCCGGACAGGCGACCGCCGCGGACGCAGAAGCAGTCGCCGCGACAGGAAAGGGGGCAGCCGATTGAACGCACACACGAAAGCCATTTTGGATCAGCTCGACGCCCACTACGGGAGAGAATATATCTGCTACCTCAACCATGAAAACGCCTGGCAGCTTTTGATCGCGACGATGCTGAGCGCGCAGTGCACAGATGCCAGAGTCAATATTGTCACGAAAGATCTGTTTGTGAAATATCCGTCGGTTGAAGCCTTTGCGGAGGCGGATTTAAAAGAGCTGGAGCAGGATATCCGTCCGACCGGTTTTTATCATAATAAAGCGAAAAATATCATTGCCTGTTGTCAGAGGCTGATGGCACTGCATGGCGGCGAGGTCCCCTCCGGGCTGGAGGAGCTGACGGCGTTGCCGGGAGTCGGACGCAAGACGGCAAATGTTATCCGCGGCAATATTTTCCACGAGCCAAGCGTTGTGGTGGATACCCATGTGAAGCGGATTTCCAAAAAGCTGGGGCTGACAAAAGAGGACGACCCGGAAAAAGTGGAATATGAGCTGATGAAGGTATTACCGAAGGATCATTGGATTTTGTACAATATTCAGATCATTACGCTGGGGCGGACCATCTGCAAGGCGCCGACGCCGAAATGCGGGGAATGTTTTCTGACGGAATGGTGTAAGGATTATCAGAACCGTCAAAAAAAGGAGAGCAGGAAAAAGAAGTGAAAGAATATGTGAGCGTAGATGTGGAAACCACCGGGCTTGCGCCGAAGCAGGATAAAATTATAGAGATCGGAGCAGTGCGCGTCCGGGACGGACAGATTGTCGGAAGCTTTACATCCTTTGTCAATCCGGGGCGCATATTGCCTGCGCATATCACAGAGCTGACCGGGATTTTACAGGAGCAGGTAGATGAGGCAGAGACGATGGAAAGCGTTTTGCCTGCCTTTCTGGAGTTTGCCGGAGATCTGCCCCTTGTGGGACATCGGATTTTGTTCGATTATGGATTTTTGAAGCGCGCGGCGGTGAATATGCGGCTGGATTTTGAACGGAGCGGCGTGGATACCCTGAAGCTTTCCAGACAGTTTTTGTCGGAGCTTCCGAGCAGAAGACTATCCGCCCTGTGCGAACATTTTGAAATTCCGATTCAGGCGCATCGGGCGCTGGAGGACGCGAGGGCAACGCATATTTTATATGAAAAATTACTGGAGCTTTATGGAACAGGCCCGGACCGGGCGAAGGCTTTTGAGCCGGTTCCGCTGATCTGCAAGGTAAAACGCGAATCGCCGGCGACAAAAGCGCAGAAGGAACGTTTGAAAAAGCTCATTTCCATGCATCAGCTGGTACCGGAGTATGATGTGGAAATGCTGACGAAAAACGAGGCAAGCCGTCAGATCGACCGGATTCTTGCGGCATATGGAAGCTTGCAAAAGTGAGGGAAGTGCTTTATAATGTGTGGAAGCGCAGCCATGGAAGATGGTGCTTTAATGCTATTTGTCAGATGTTATAAGGCAGTTTGCGGATAAAGGAGCAGAGCATGAATTTCAGAAAGAAAAAGACACAGAAAATTATATCGTCGATCATCATCCTTATTCTGGTGCTGGCGATGATTGTTCCTACATTGCTGTCGTTTTTATAAGCGGCATAGAAAGGAATTTTAAAATGAATCGAATGAAAACCGTACTGATGACGGCAGCCATGCTGGTGTGTGTGTTTGCGTGCACGGCGGTGGCAGGAAAGACTGTATACGCAGCGCCGAACGATACCATCCAGACCGGGATTTCGGCAGATGGCATGGATCTTTCCGGAATGACACAGGAACAGGCACAGGGGGCGGTTCAGAGCTATGTGAACGAACTCGGACAGGCACAGGTGCAGCTGCAGGCGCAGGATGGACAGAGTGTATCTATCAGCCTTTCTGAGCTGGGAATTTCCTGGAAAAACCCGGAGCTTGTTTCGGAAGCAGTGTCCCTTGGAAAAAAGGGAAATATCGTAGCGCGCTATAAGGCAGAAAAGGATCTGCAGAATAAAGGAAAGAATTACCCCGTTGTTCTGGATTTTGATAAAGAAGCGATTCGCCAGGCTGTGACGGAGCGCTGCAGTAAATTTAATGTGGAAGCGATCGATGCGCACCTGACACGGGTTGACGGATCCTTTCAGATCGAAGATGGACAGACCGGATATGTGGTAGATGAAAATGCGTCCGTAGCTGCGATCTACGATTATCTTACGGGCTCCTGGGTCAAAGGGGAAAACGGAAACGTTGCCCTCGTAATGGCAGTGGATGAGCCCAAGGGAAAAACAGAAGAGCTTGCGAAGGTAAAAGATGTGCTCGGAACATTTACCACAAGCTATTCGACCTCCGGGGCGTCCCGCAGCAAAAACGTTGCAAATGGCTGCAGCCTGATCAACGGAACAACCTTGTATCCCGGCGATACGTTTTCTACCTATAATACAGTGAAGCCCTTCTCCACCGAAAACGGTTACGAGATGGCGGGTTCTTATTTGAACGGCAAGGTGGTAGACAGCATCGGCGGCGGTATCTGTCAGGTATCTACGACGCTGTACAATGCGGTTCTGCGGGCAGAGCTGGAAGTGACAGAACGTCACAATCATTCCATGATCGTAACCTATGTAGATCCGTCTGCAGATGCGGCAATTGCAGAATCCTCCGGCAAGGATTTTGTATTTGTGAATAATACGGATTATCCGATTTATATCGATGGACATACGGCAGATAAAAAGATTACATTTACGATCTATGGTGTAGAGACGAGAGCAAAAAATCGCACTGTAGCTTATGAGAGTGAAGTGATTGAGAAAAAGGTTCCGGAAGCGGATCAGATCATAGCGGACGCTTCCCAGCCTATCGGTGTCATCAGCGTCAGCAGCGCACATATCGGCTACAAGGCAAGACTCTGGAAGATTGTAAAGGAAAACGGTGTGGAAGTCAGCCGGGAGCAGGTCAACAGCAGCAACTACAAGATGAGCCCCAGAACGGCAACCGTCGGAATTGCTTCTCCGGATCCGAATGCGACCAGCCAGATGCAGGCGGCCATTGCGACCAGCAGCATTGATACGGTCAAAGCGACCATTTCCAATATCAAAGCGCAGCAGGCAGCAGCGGCGGCATTGACACCGGAGCAGCTGCAGGCGATCGCAGAGGCTCAGGCGCAGGCTGCACAGGCGCAGCAGGACGCAGCGGCGGGAAACTAAGCACCGGATTATAAAGCAGAGCGGATGGCAGAGCCGGGCTGGAGGTCCGGCTCTGCCATGCTTTGATACGATGGTATTCGGAATGGAGAAAAGCTTATGAAAACAGGGAACGTAACGGGAAACGTTTATAAACGCAGCGTTCATCGAAAAATAGAAACAAACGGCATAGGGGTGAAAGGCGCAGAGTATGGGGAAGGCTGCGCCTTTCTCACGTCTGAAAATGTGGATAAAGCGCCGGAAAAAGCGAAGCAGCTGTGGATTACGGCGCAGAGTCTGTCTGTTTGGTCCGGAGCAGAGGGAGCCAAACTTTGCGTTTATGAGGCAGTAAACCGCGCAGCAGCGGCAGCAGTGGGAAAAGGAGAAGCAAAGGTGCGCATGGTGTCCATGCAGCTGATGCTTCCGGCAGACTGTCAAGAGCAGGAGCTGCAGAAGATGACTGTCGCAGCGCAGGAAGCAGCGCAGAAGCTGCAGGTTACGCTCGCGGATGTGAAAGCGCATGTGTCCGGTGCAGTCATTGCGCCTGTTGCGACAGCAGAGGCGCTTGCGGAAGTGTGGACTGCGCCTGCAGGCGCTGCGCTGTCGGCGCGCGCCGGTCAGCAGATTGTAATGACGAAATGGGCGGGACTGGCAGGAACTGTCCGCCTGGAAAAAACATACCGGGAAGCCCTTTTGAAGCGCTATCCTGCGCAGCTTCTGGACGACGTAGCACAGCTGGAGCAGCACTTTTCGATTTTACCGGAGGCTGCAGTCGCCGGTAAGTCCGGCGTCGGACTTGCCTGTGCAGTATCGGAAGGCGGTGTATTCCATGCACTCTGGACACTGGCAGAGCAGGCCGGGACCGGACTGGAGGTATCTTTAAAGAAGATTCCCATCCGACAGGAAACGGTAGAAATCTGTAATGAACTGGACGTCAATCCCTATGAGCTGTCCGGAAACGGCAGTCTGCTGTTTGTGACCGATCAGGGCGAGATGCTGGCAGAGCAGCTGCAGCAGCAGAAAATCCCGGCGGCGGTGATCGGATTTTTGTCGGCGGACAACGATCGCGTGATTGTCAACGGAGAGGAACGAAGATTTTTAGAACCGGCGAATACGGACGCGATTTATCGGATGGAGTAGTAGAACAGTTGCCGGATATCCGGCAGGAACGGAAGAAAAAATGAGAGAAGAATTATTAAAAATTATTGAGAAAAACAGCCGGATCGATTTAAAAGAGCTGGCAGTCATCCTCGGCGTAGAGGAAATTGACGTGGTAAACGAAATGGCAGCGATGGAAGCAGAGGGCATTATCTGCGGCTATCATACACTGATTGATTGGGAAAAAACAAGCATCGAAAAGGTTTCCGCGCTGATTGAGGTTCGCGTAACACCCCAGCGCGGTCAGGGCTTTGACAGCATCGCGGAGCGGATTTACAAATACCCGGAGGTGCATGCAGTGTACCTGATTTCCGGCGGCTTCGATCTGCTCGTAACACTGGAGGGGAAATCCCTGAAAGAGGTTTCTGCGTTTGTTTCGGATAAGCTTTCCACGCTGGACAGTATTTTGAGCACAGCGACCCATTTTATCCTGAAAAAGTATAAGGATCACGGAACGATCCTGACCCGCAAATACGAGGATCAGAGGGAGATGATTACGCCATGAGAAATCCCCTTTCTGATACAATCGTTACGATTAAACCGTCCGGAATCCGGAAATTTTTCGATATTGTCAGCGAAATGGAGGATGCGATTTCCCTGGGTGTCGGCGAGCCGGACTTCGATACTCCCTGGCACATCCGCGACGAGGGCATTTATTCTCTGGAAAAGGGACGTACCTTTTACACCTCCAATGCCGGTTTGAAGCAGCTGCGGGAGGAAATTGCGCATTATTTGAGACGCCGCTATCAGGTGTCCTATGATCCGCTGCATGAAATCATGATTACAGTCGGCGGCTCCGAGGCCATCGATATTGCACTGCGTGCGATGGTAAATCCGGGAGACGAGGTGCTGATTCCACAGCCGTCCTATGTTTCCTATGAGCCGTGCGCCGTGCTTGCAGGTGCGAAGCCGGTTATCATCCCATTGAAAGCGGAAAACGAGTTCCGCCTGACGGCACAGGAGCTTCTGGATGCAATCACGGAAAAGACGAAAATTCTGATTTTACCCTATCCGAACAATCCGACCGGTGCGATCATGGAACGGGAAGATCTGGAAGCGATCGCAAAGATCGTGGAAGAAAAAGATCTGTTTGTGATATCGGATGAAATTTACAGTGAGCTGACCTATAAAGGCAATCCGGTTTCCATCACACAGATTCCGGGGATGCGGGAGCGGACGGTTCTGATCAACGGATTTTCCAAGGCATATGCAATGACCGGATGGCGTCTGGGCTATGCCTGCGGACCGGAAGTGATTTTAAAACAGATGCTCAAAATCCATCAGTTTGCGATCATGTGTGCTCCTACGACGAGCCAGTATGCGGCGGTAGAGGCGCTGAAAAACGGCGATGACGATGTAGCGGAAATGCGCGAACAGTACAATCAGCGCAGACGCTATCTGCTGCATGCCTTTGCAGAAATGGGGCTGCCCTGCTTCGAGCCTTACGGCGCGTTTTATGTGTTCCCCTGTATCAAGGAATTCGGCATGACCAGCGATGAGTTTGCGACGCGTTTTCTGCAGGAAGAAAAGGTTGCAGTCGTGCCGGGCACGGCGTTTGGGGACAGCGGCGAGGGCTACATCCGTATTTCCTACGCTTATTCCCTGGAAAATCTGAAAGTTGCGATCGGGCGGCTGTCGCATTTTGTAAAAAAACTGAAAGCGGAAAAGGAATGATAAAGATATGTTAAACATCGTATTGCATCAGCCGGAAATCCCGGCGAATACGGGAAATATCGGAAGAACCTGCGTCGCGACCGGGACGGTTCTGCATCTGATTGAGCCGCTGGGCTTTTCTTTGAGTGAAAAGCAGTTAAAGCGCGCAGGCATGGATTACTGGAATCTGCTGGATGTGCGCCGCTACATCAATTTTGCGGACTTTCTGGAAAAAAATCCGACGCTTGTAAGCGGCGAGCCGGATGCGCCGAAGCTCTGGATGGCGACGACGAAAGCGCATCAGGTTTACAGCGATGTAAAGATCGGACCGGACGATTATATTATGTTCGGCAAAGAGAGTGCCGGAATCCCGGAGGAAATCCTTGTGGAGTATGAAAAGAGCTGTATCCGCATTCCGATGGGACAGGATATCCGTTCCCTGAACCTGTCCAACTCCGTAGCGATCGTTTTGTATGAAGCGCTGCGCCAGAATAATTTTGCGGGGTTACAGGAAAGCGGAGAGCTGCATCGGCTGCACTGGAAAGCGTAGGGCATTCCGCCCTACGCTTCGTTGTCCTGCACGGGCAGGGAGAAGATAAACTCGCTCCCGACGCCCTCGGTGCTGATGACGTTGATATTTTCGTTGTGCGCCTGGATAATTTCTTTTGTAATGGAAAGTCCCAGCCCGGTTCCCTTTTTGTCTTTGCCGCGGGAAAGGTCGGTCTTGTAGAAACGATCGAAGATCAGCCGCAGGCTGTCCTTCGGGATTCCGATACCACTGTCCTTGACGGAGACAAAAACCTTTCCATGCTTTTCGTTTGTCTCGATGCGAATCGCAGAGTCAGGGTGGGAAAATTTAATCGCGTTGTCGAGCAGGTTGTATAAGACCTGCTCGATTTTGCTTTTGTCGGCGAGAACGGGCATACGGTCGCCGGTTAAAAGCAGCTCGATGCCGATATGCTTCTGTTGGCAGGTTCCTTCGAAGGAAGCGGCAGTAGAGCGAATGACCGAATTTAAATCGAAAACAGATTTTTCCAGGATCATGCCCTTCATATTCAGGTTGTTTAAGGTCAGCAGGCTGTTGGTCAGCTTTGTCAGGCGTTCCGTCTCGTTTAAGACGATGCCGAGATATTTTTCGTGGAGCTCTGGCGGGATCGTTCCATCCAGCATCGCTTCCAGATACCCTTTGATTGAAGTCAGCGGAGAGCGGAAGTCGTGAGAAACGTTGGCGATGAATTTTTTCTGGTTATCCTCGGCCCGTGCGATCTCACTTGCCATGAGAGACAGGGAGGCAGCCAGATAACCGATCTCATCCTCACTGTCTACCTGAAATTCATAATGCAGATTGCCTGCCGCGTACTGCTCGGTGGCTGCCGTGATCTTGCGCAGCGGCAGATAGACCATTTCTGTAAAGAAAATCAGAATGATCAGCGACAGCAGGAAAAAAATCACGAGCATAATATAGGAAATATTCAGCAGGCTTTCGCTGGAAGCCCGAATATCTGCCATGGGGATATGGATGACAACATAGCCCTGTACTTTAAAATTGGAAGTGATGGGCGCAAATACACTGAGCATTTCCTGCTGGAAGCAGCCGAAAAAGTCACCAACCGTATAAAAGGAACCGGCGGTGATGGTCGAGTCAAAATTTTCCACGCGAGACTCATGCTCCACATCCAGCGGTGTTTCCGTTGTCATGATGATACGTCCGGATGGATTAATGATCCAGATTTGGGAGGACAGATAGGTGCTGAGTGCATCCAGCTGTTTTTTGACCTCCTCGAGGGAAACATTGCTGCTGTATAAGTCGGAAGCGTAGGTGTTTGCGATCAGAGTAGCTTCTTTATAAAGGGAGTCCGCCTTTTCCCGTTTCAGATGCTCCAGCGTCATACTGGAAACGAACGTCGCTACGACTAAAAATCCGAAAAATCCGAAGATCAGGTAGCCGAGTACAAATTTCAGATACAGGGTTTTGCGCATGTCATCTTACCTCGAATTTGTAGCCGATTCCCCAGATCGTGGCGATTTTCCAGTTTGCATGATCCTTGATCTTTTCGCGCAGACGCTTGATGTGTACGTCTACCGTGCGGGTGTCGCCAATGTATTCATAGCCCCAGATCTGATCCAGAAGCTGTTCTCTGGAAAAAACGTGGTTGGGCGAAGCTGCCAGAAAATAGAGAAGCTCCAGCTCCTTTGGCGGCATATCGACATTTTTTCCCATATACATAACGGAATAATTGGTTTTATTGATGGTCAGATCGGGATATTCGACACATTCCACAGCAGGCTTTGTTGGAACGGCAGCAGCTGGCTTGTAGCGGCGCAGCACCGCCTTGACTCTTGCGACAAGCTCCTTGGAGTCGAAGGGCTTTTCCATGTAATCATCCGCACCAAGCTCCAGACCGAGCACCTTGTCAAAAATTTCGCCTTTGGCGGACAGCATGATGATGGGAACAGAGGAACTGCTGCGCACTTCACGGCAGACCTGATAGCCGTCGATGCCGGGAAGCATCAGATCCAGCAGAATCAGGTTCGGCGCGAAGGTATCCACAGCGCGGAGGGCGGATTCCCCGTCCTCCACGATCATCGTATCAAAGCATTCCTTGGTCAGGTACAGCGAAATGAGTTCGGCGATATTGGCATCGTCGTCAACAATCAGAATTTTCTGTTTATTTACCATAATGAACCTCGTTATTTGTTTTTGCAAAGGCGGCAGATGATTGCCGTCCTGCGGATTATTTTTTAAATTCTACAATCGTTACGCCGGCATCGCCTTCGCCGTATTCGCCCTGTCGGAAGGATTTGACATATTTGATGCGCTTTAAATGCTGCTGGATGGCCTTGCGCAGGGCACCGGTACCCTTGCCGTGTACGACGCGGACGTTTTCCAGATGTGCCAGATAAGCGTCGTCCAGATATTTATCGAGGGCGGCGAGGGCTTCGTCTACCGTTTTGCCCAGCAGATTGATCTCAGGGGAAACGGAGAAGGACTTGGACATCCGGAGCTTGCCGGTATTTGTTTTGGACATCGTAGGCGTGGTAATCGTCGCTTCCTCGATGCGGACAAGGTCTTTTATGTTCGTGGAGGTGCGCATGATGCCGCACTGCACGAAGAGGTTGCCCTTTGCATCCGGCAGGCTGCTGACCGTACCCTTGAGCCCCATGGACACAATGCGCACGGCATCGCCTTTTTTGAGCTGCTCGGGCTTTAACGCCGGAGCTTTGGGCTTGTCCTTTGCAGCGACGGAAAGCTTGCTGTTTTTGTCGTCGATGTTGCTGCGCAGCTTTTGACGCGCCTGTTCCAGATCCTTCATGGAAGCGCCGGGACCGGCTTTCTGGAAAATGCGGATCGTTTCGTCTGCGGTGTCCTTTGCTTCACGCAGAATATCCCGCGCTTTTTCATTCGCTTCGCGCAGGATACGGTCCCGCGTCTGGTCGATTTTATCGTTTTTCTCCTGCAGCTTATGCCGGAGGGCTTCGATTTCTTTTTTGTAATCTTCGATTTCGCGGCGTTCTTTTTCAATTGTAACGCGGCTCTTTTCCAGATCGGAAATAACGTCTTCAAAGCTGACGTCCTGTTCGTCGATCTGCTCTTTGGCGGCTTCGATGATTTCGTCAGAAAGACCGAGCTTTTTGGAAATTGCAAAGGCGTTACTTTTTCCGGGAATGCCGATCAGCAGCCGGTAGGTAGGGCGCAGCGTTTCCACATCGAATTCACAGCAGGCGTTTTCAACAAAGTTCGTAGAAAGGGCGTAGATTTTCAGCTCGCTGTAATGTGTGGTCGCCATTGTACGGATGCCGCGGTCATGCAGATAGTTCAAAATCGCAATCGCCAGTGCCGCACCCTCAGTCGGGTCGGTTCCGGCACCCAGCTCGTCGAACAGGCACAGGGAATCTGCGTCTGCCTTTGCCAGGATGGAGACGATGGAGGTCATGTGGGAGGAAAAGGTACTCAAGCTCTGCTCAATGCTCTGTTCGTCACCGATATCTGCGAAAACCTCTGTAAAAACGGACAGCTGTGAGCGGTCCAGGGCAGGAATGTGCAGACCTGCCTGTCCCATCAGCGTGAACAGTCCGACTGTTTTTAAACATACGGTTTTACCGCCGGTGTTGGGGCCGGTGATGACAAGGAGGTCGAAATTTTTACCAAGCTCGACGTCGATCGGAACGACTTTTTTGCGATCAAGCAACGGATGTCGTCCCTGACGGATACGAACGATATGCTCGTCATTGAAAAGCGGACGGGAAGCATTCTGATCCATCGCAAGGGAAGCCTTTGCAAAGATGAAATCGAGCTGCGTCATAATCCGCTGGTTTTCTGCGATCTCAAGGGTGTGCGCACCTGCTTCGGCACTCAAATTTGCCAGAATAACGGCGATTTCCTTTTGCTCCTCGATTTCCAGCTCACGCAGCTGATTGTTTAAGCTGACAACGGCTGCGGGCTCGATGAAAAAGGTGGAGCCGGTGGAGGACTGGTCGTGCACCATGCCGGGCACCTGACCTTTATATTCCGCCTTGACGGGGATACAGTAGCGCCCGTCGCGGGTGGTAATCACGGCATCCTGCAGATAGCTTCTGGCGGAACCGTTTACCATACTGTTTAACTGGTTGTGAATCTTTTCCCCGGTTAATACCATGCTCCGCCGGATTTTTTTGAGGGCAGGGCTGGCGTCATCCGCGATTTCGTCCACATCGATGATGCAGCGGCGAATTTCTTTGGAAAGGGGTGCGAGGGGTTCGAGACAGTGAAAATATTCTGTCAGGGAATCCTGCTGTTCTTCGTCCTTGTCGGAGCGCCCGAAGTTTTTGACACGGGCGGTGTTTTCCAAAAGACCGGCGATGCGCAGTAGCTCTTCAGAGGAGAGGGTGCTGCCGATTTCCAGGGAGCGCAGGCACATGCCGAGGGGCTTATTGCTGCCGAAATTCAGGCTGCCCTTCTGGAAAATCCGGGTCAGGGCATCTGCAGTTTCGGTCTGAGCCTGTTCGATCTGCGCAAGATCGGTCATGGGCACGAGATCCCGGCAAAGCTGTCGTCCGGGGTCCGAGGTTGCTTTTTGCTCCAGCATATGAATGACTTTATCATATTCCAATACGCGTAAAACTTTCGCGTTCATAGTAGTTCCTTTCGTTTTTCAAAACACAGTGCCAAAAGGCACCTATATTTGTTCCTATTCGTTCCATAAAATGCTGCACAGCAGAATCATTACACAGGATTGATGCTGCTGTCTTGTGGTACAGGCGGCTACTCCTATCATACCATATAGAGAGAGAAACCGGGGAAAAATTTTGCGCCCGGAAAAAGTCTTTCCGGCACTTGTGTGCAGGCGGGCAGATGAGGTATACTGAAAAGTACCCAAACGGGCAGAAAGGAACCGATACTTATGGAGGATAACAGACCGAATCAGGATCTGACGAATCAGGATATCGAGTTTATCAAAGAAAAGGTAAAAGAACGACCGCTGAACCGCCGAAAACTGTTCAAAAAAACGTTGCTGACGGCGAGCATGGCAGCAATTTTCGGGCTGATCGCCTGTGTGACCTTCCTTGTGCTGGAACCGGTATTTTCCAATCTGCTGTACCCGGAGGAGGAGCCGCAGCAGGTGGAGCTGAAGGAAGAAAATATCGAGGATGAGATGCGTCCGGAGGATATGATTCTGGAAGAAGAGACGGAAACGGAGACAACGACAGAGCTGCAGACCGTTGTGGAAAAGGTTGCGCTGGAAATCGGGGATTATCAGAAGCTGTACCGGAATATGTATACGGTGGCGAAGACATTTGCAGATCATTCGATGGTAACCGTGACCGGTGTGGTGTCGGATGTGGACTGGTTTGATAACACGTATGAAAACCAGGGACAGACGGCAGGGCTGATCGTTGCGGATAACGGTAAGGAGCTGCTGATTCTTGTGGACGATGCAGCCATCAGTCAGGCGGAGGAACTGGAGGTTTCCTTTTACAGCGGACGGAGTGTGTCCGCTTCGCTGAAGGGAAAGGATAAGGAAACGGGACTCGCCATTTTGAGTGTGGCGCTGGAGGATATTCCGGAGGATATCCGGAAAAATGTCGGATCGGCGACGATGGGAAGCTCCGGCAGTAGTGTACAGGCTGTGCCGGTGATTGCAATCGGACGTCCGCAGGGTGCGGAAACGATAATTTTCGGAATGGTAACTTCTGTGGATTATTATCAAAATCTTACGGATCATAATGTCCGCCTGTTAAAGACAGATATGACGGGGTTGCAGGGAACCGGAGGCGTTTTAATCAATCTTTCCGGAAAGGTACTCGGCATCGTGCACGCCGGGGAAGCGGAGAGTTCCGATGTGCTCAGCGCATATGGTATTTCCGATCTGCTGACGACGGTGGGCAAGCTGTCGAATGGTCAGAAAATCGCCCACATGGGCATTACCGGGACGGATGTACCAGATGAAATCCATCTGGAAAAGCATGTGCCAGTCGGTGCATATGTGACGGGAATTATAATGGATTCTCCCGCGATGAAAGCGGGAATCCAGAGCGGTGACGTAATTGTTGGCATGAAAGGAGAAGAGATCACTTCGTTTGCAGACTATCATGCGGCGCTTCTTTCCTGTGAGCCGGACACGACGGTGACAGTCACTGTGATGCGGCAGGGACAGGACGAATATCAGGAAATGGAAATTGAGGTGCTTTTGCAGGAGTAAGGCGCAGAGGATAGCGAAAGGCTTTTGATGCAGGGCTGCCGTTTTCGGTTTTGCGCAGCATTGTCAACAGAATAGAGATTTTTGGAAAAGAGGAAAAGAAAATGAAATTTATTAAGGATTATAAAGAAGGCGACAGAGTATTCGATATTTATCTGTGTAAGCATAAACAGTCTGCTGTGACGAAGAATGGTAAGCCGTATGAAACCGTCATCCTGCAGGATAAGACCGGCACGGTAGACGGCAAAATTTGGGATCCCAACAGTGCGGGTATCGATGATTTCGACAGCCTGGATTATATTGAGGTCTATGGCGATGTGACCTGTTTTCAGGGCGCAAACCAGATCAATATCAAACGAATCCGCCTGTGCCGCGAGGGCGAATACGAGCCTGCCAATTATCTTCCGGTCAGCAAAAAGGACATTTCCGTGATGTATCAGGAGCTGCTTTCCTATATCAACAGCATGGAAAATGAATGGCTCAAAAAGCTGATGGAGGCGTTCTTTGTAAAAGACGAGGCGTTTCTTACAAACTTCAAAAAATCTTCCGCAGCAAAAAGCGTACATCATGGATTTGTAGGCGGTCTGCTGGAGCACACCCTTGGCGTTGTGAAGCTGTGCGATTATTTTGCAAAATCCTATCCGATGTTAAAAAGGGATCTGCTTTTGGCTGCCGCGATGTGTCACGATATCGGCAAGACAAAAGAAATTTCTCTTTTCCCGCAGAACGATTACACGGATGATGGACAGCTGCTTGGTCATATCGTAATCGGAACGGAGATGGTCAGTGACAAAATTCGGATGATCCCGGGCTTTCCGACTGTGCTTGCTTCGGAATTGAAACACTGCATTTTGGCGCACCACGGAGAATATGAATACGGTTCTCCCAAAAAGCCTGCGCTCATGGAAGCGATGGCGCTGAACCTGGCAGATAATGCAGATGCGAAGCTGGAAACCTTTACGGAGATTCTGGAGGGAACTTCTGAAACCGGCTGGCTGGGCTATAACCGGTTCTTTGAATCCAATCTGCGCATGACGCGGATGGACTAAGGCAGCTCAGCCGAAGGAATGGACGCAGCGCAGCTGCGCAGGTTTTGCATAGCCGGACGTAGAAAGCATGACTGGCGCGTATTCTGCGCAGCTGCGGCGGTAAAAATACAGCGCAGCTGCCGAAGCATGGAGGATGACGTGAATATACAGAAAAATCAGATTTTTACAGTGAAAATTACAGATATGGGAACTGACGGAGAGGGCATCGGACATCTGGAGGATTCCGATGCCCTTTCGGGCAATGGTTATACGCTGTTTGTCAAGGACGCAGTTCTGGGCGATACGGTGCGTGCAAAAATCGTAAAACCGAAAAAGGGCTACGCCTTTGCACGTCTGGAAGAAGTGCTGGAACCGTCGCCCGACCGCGTGGAGCCGGTCTGCGCGTATGCGAGACAGTGCGGCGGCTGTCAGCTGCAGGCGGTTTCCTATGAAAATCAGCTCGCCTTTAAGGATCGCAAGGTCAAAAACAACCTGATCCGGATCGGCGGTTTTGCCCCGGATTTTGTAGAGGAAATTATGGAGGCGCCGGTCGGGATGGAGCATCCGTTCCATTATCGCAACAAGGCGCAGTTTCCGGTCGGAACGGACAAAAATGGTCGTTTGATTGCGGGCTTTTATGCCGGACGGACACACACGATTATTGAAAACAGGGACTGTGCGCTCGGCGTTGCGGAAAACAAAATCGTTTTGGATATTGTGCTGGATTTTTGTACGGAAAAGAAAATTCCAGCATACGATGAAACGACAGGAAAGGGATTGCTGCGCCATATCCTGATCCGTAAAGGCTTTTCAACAGGACAGATTATGGTCTGTCTGATTCTCAACGGCAGTTCGTTTGCGGCAGAGCAGGAGCTTGCGGACAGGCTGTTTGAAAAGGTGCCCGGAATGACCAGCTTTTCGGTCAATTCCAATACAGAGCGGACCAATGTGATTATGGGCAGTAAAACCCGGACGATCCGCGGGAAAGACCGCATTGAGGACACGATCGGCGGGCTTGTTTTCACAATTTCGCCCCAGTCCTTTTATCAGGTCAATCCGGTTCAGACGGAAAATATTTACAGTCAGGCGCTTTCTTATGCAGGACTGACCGGAAATGAGACAGTCTGGGATCTTTACTGTGGAATCGGCACGATTTCCCTGTTCCTGGCGCGCCAGGCGAAGCAGGTCTATGGCGTGGAAATCGTCCCGCAGGCAATCGATGATGCGCGCCAGAATGCAGTGCGCAACGGCATCGACAATGCGAAATTTTATGTCGGAAAAGCGGAGGAGGTGCTGCCGCACTTATACGAAACAGAAGGAATTTTTGCGGACGTTATCGTTGTTGATCCTCCGCGCAAGGGCTGTGACGAAGAGTGCCTCAATACCATTTTAAAAATGCGCCCGAAACGCCTGGTTTACGTCAGCTGCGATTCCGCAACGCTCGCCCGCGACTTAAAATATCTCTGCAGCCAGGGCTATGAGTTAAAATGCGGCAGGGCGTTTGACAACTTCCCGATGGGGGGACATGTGGAGACGGTTGTTCTTTTGTCCCAACAAAAACCAGATGACACGATAGAGA
>ERZ773157.1023-NODE-1023-length-29127-cov-8.242742_pt1 | contig 29127 bp, 28 predicted proteins | sample MGYA00511480_ERZ773157 | MGnify/ENA primary metagenome ERZ773157 (study PRJEB29015, sample SAMEA2737863) | human gut metagenome | biome: human gut; feature: human-associated habitat; material: faeces | place: China | collected 2012 ... | reverse complement strand
GTGCTACCCTATTCGGTAGGCGGTTAGCCTTCTCCACAGGAGTTATAGCCTTGTGTTTACATAGAAGTCCTATTAGGAGATCTTACGAGGAGGTTTTGTGCTTATGCTTACAACGGATTTATTTATAGCCATTATCAGCTTATGTATGACTTGCTTTGCTCTTGGTTATACCGTTGGTTCTAAGAGCAATGATCAGACACAAAAATAACCGCCCCAGTCTGATAAACTAAGCGGTTATTTTCACTACTTACTATATCAAGGCTAACCGTCTATCGGTAGCACCTTTTCTATCAGTATACTAACATTTAACTTCTCATATGTCAAATGCATCTTCTGCTTTTCTTATTCTTGATTAGTTTACATCCTTCTTTTTCATTTTTCTGTAAAACAGCCAGCCACACAAACCTGCAAAAATAACCGTTATCACAATTAGGATCGGGAATACCGGAATTGCATAAACGCTTGCTCTTATCAGCTTTAGCCCCTGATAAAGTGTGTATACACCAAATACGGAGAAGATGGCAACGGCAAGTGTATTCAGCAGTCCATCCGGTGCCTTGCTCTTTAACAAATAGCCAATCAACATTCCAAGAATATCTGCTGCAAAAAGTCCCAAAGAACAGCCGATCCATACGACAAATGCTGCACTCATACCTTCATTAGCACCAAAAGTAATGGCAGTAAGCTGTGTCTTATCGCCAAGCTCTGCTACAAAAAATGTGCAAAATACTGCAAGTGGAGCAAACTGAATCTTTGATCTGCTGCCTTCTTCCTCTTCTTCCTCATCCCCTGCGATCGTTGATGCTGCAAAATAAAGAAAAGCAAATGCTGCGATCATTTTAATAAGCCATTCCGGAATCAATTCACTAACCAATCCGCCGGCAAGAACAGCAAGTCCATTTAGTACAAGGATGGCAATAGCCGTTCCACATATAATATCTCTTAACTTGTACTTAGATGTAAGAGCGATCAGCATAAGCTGCGTTTTATCTCCCATCTCTGCTATAAATTCTGTGAAAAAAATTTTTAAAAATAATATCATTTGTCTTATCCCTCATATATCTCCAATAATGTTTCGTTCGAAAATATATTGTTCTCAACATTATCTTACTATAATGTTTCGTTCAAAGATCATTTTGCCCTTAACATCATCTTATTATGATGTACACCGCATACGCTAAGTAAAACGCAACCATACAGAAACCTTCTATCTTCCCAATTTTTTTCTTAGTCCCTGCAAATATCCATACGCACACGGTAAACACAATAAGTACGCACATATCTATAATGTTCTCTTTGATTATGCTGATCGGACTGATTGCAGAAGCCACACCAAGCACCATAAGTATATTAAATATATTGGATCCTATCGCATTACCGAGTGCCATATCAACTTCATTCTTTCTGGCTGCAACAATAGAAGTTACCAGCTCTGGAAGCGATGTTCCTATCGAAACGATCGTAAGTCCGATAAGCGTTTGGCTCATTCCGAGATCGCTTGCGATCCTCGATGCGGCATCTACAGTAACATCTCCACCAAATGCTATTGCGATCGCTCCACCGACAATAAATATTATACTTACCGGAACAGAAACAATCTTAATGTCCTCATCAGATCCACCTTCAATCTCAACGCTCTTGCCTTCTCTGCTTGCCTTTAATGCAATCTTAACCATATAGAATAAATAGCCGGCAAAGAAAGCAATTAAAATCACACCGTCAAAGCGTCCTAATGTTAAATCTGATTTGTCACCAATTCCGACACTTCCAAACAACATCAAGAGTCCGGCACAGATCAATGACAACGGAATATCTCTCGTTATGGTTTCTTTAGCAACATTTACCGTTGCTAACATTGCACATACGCCGATAACAACCATCAGATTAAAGATATTGGAACCAACCACATTACTAACTGCAAGCTCATTATTGCCTACAAGGGAAGCCGATACACTTACCGCCGTCTCCGGAAGCGATGTCCCCATTGCTACAATCGTAAGTCCGATAATGATAGATGGCACATGTAGTCTCTTGGCTACGCTTGAACTTCCTTCCACGAATAGATCTGCGCCCTTGATCAACAATGTAAAACCAATTACAAGGAACACAAGCACAAGAACAAATGGGGCGTCATTAATCAATTTTTCCATATTTTTCTCCTTTTTCTCTTTCCCAAGGCAGTGTTGTCAGCCGAAGTCTATGCCGAAACAAAAAGGCAAAGCCAGCGCTTTGCTTTTGTCACGTTACATAACAGCAATTTCCTACAAAATTAAAAAGACTCATGTATATCAATTATCCACCTGCGCTTTCTGCACAAGCAGTTAATCGATATACATGAGTCTCATTATTTAAGATTTGCCAGATTATACTCTCGGTTTATAATCAGAATGTTGACAAATCACACTTTCGCGCCAACTACTCCCTCATGGAATATTTAATTACTTGATAAATAATATCAAATGAAGGTGCCTATGTCAACATCATTTTCACGACTGATAACTTTTTAACTTTTTACATTTTCATTCAACCATTGATAATATCTCATCTTTTCAATACGATTTCAAATTTGTTTACAATTATACGAAAAATATACTCGTCCTTGCTCTTGCGTGGCACCGATTTTATCATAAAAACGAATTGACGGTGTATTCCAGTCCAGACAGCTCCATTCCATTTTTGAATATCCATCTTCCTTAACAAATTCTTCTATTTTGGAAAAGAACTTTCTTCCTAATCCACAATGACGATATTTCTCATTCAAAAGCACATCTTCCAAGTGAACCCCTGCTTCTGCCGCAAACGATCCAAATATAGGATAGTAAATAGCATACCCGATGATCTCCTCATTATATTCCGCGATCAATACTGTTGCTATTTTCTTCTCAAAAATCCAGTAGCACAGATCTTCCTGGGAAGTTGTCATATCTTGAGGTCTTTTCTCGTATGTTGCCAAATCTTTTATCAGTGTTTGTATCTCTGCTATATCATTTTTCTCTGCTTTTCTTACGATAAATTTTTCGCTCATAATCTGTTCTCCTTTACTTGTTGATATAACTCAATCTTCGCACATCAAAAATTATCATGTTGTCACATATTGCTTATTATGTCAGTAAAACAATAGCTATTTTGTAATTCAGAATCCACCATAATGTTTTAAGGTTTCTGCTGCAATTTCAGATCCGACATTCATTGCCTTTTTAATATCATTTTCAAGCATATATGAACAAACAAAGCCGGCGTGATAACTGTCGCCGCATCCTGTGGTATCTATTATGCTTTCAACTTTTACAGCCTGCACTCTGTATTCCTGTCCATTAAAGTATGTAACGCTTCCATGTTCTGCAAGTGACACATTGAACAGGCAGCTGTATTTATTCGATAACCCCCTAAACATCGGCAGAAGTTCTTCCGATCCGCTTATCAAAAAGAAATCAATATACGGAGCAAAGCGTTCCATATCAGCAAAATCTCTATATACATCAAAATCTACCACAAGCTTAAAGCCATGTGTTTTTTTCAGTTCGATTACCTGTGAAAGACACGAGGCCCAAAAATGAACAAATACCACATCGGATTCTGATAAGATTTTGATTTCGTCATCATTCAGCACGATATTATCGAGAATACTACCATTCCAAGAATCATCTTTATAATACCTATCGCCTGATTCCGTAAGATACGTCATATTATTTGCAGTCTGATGCCTTTCATCAATCCGTATATGTTTTTTATCAATAGCAAATTTTGCTATTGAATCCATTATCACTTCTGCATATTTATCTTTTCCAATAACACCAAGAAGCGTAACATCTATATTCGTAAAACGTGAAGCATGAACAGCAAAATTTAACGCTTCTCCGCCCGGTCTGATCATTTCAATCCCGTCAAAAACATCTACACATATGCAGGGAAGTGCAGTCAACTTGATTTTATTCATTGCGTCACCTCGGTCAACTTGATTTTATTCATCGCGTCACTTTATGAAATAATAATTTTCTTAATAAACTCAATAACGATATCGATGCCCAATTTAGCTGCCTTCCTGGCAAACTGAGCATAATCCATCGCTCCGCCCTCACCATCGGAGATTGTGCGAAGTACGGTAAATGGGACATGGTTCATATAGCAAACATGACCAATGCTGCCACCTTCCATCTCTGCCGCGATCGCATCAAATCGCTGATGAAGTTTCTCTTTCTGCCGTTCTCCCTGCATAAACAGATCTCCGGTAGCGATGGTTCCTACCTTGTAATGAATTTCTTTTTCAGCAATACATTGTTCCATCAATGCCGTCATCTTCTCATCACTTGGAATATAAATCTGGTTGATTCCGGAAAGCAAGCCAATGTCATCTCCCAAAGCAGAAGTATTCATATCATGCTGTACCACCTGACTTGCTAACGCAACATCCATCACGCCCAGTTCCTTGCACAGCGTTCCGGCAACACCAATATTGACCACCATATCCACCTGATATTTTAATATCATGGCTTCCGTACAGATTGCCGCAAACACTTTTCCTACGCCGGACACTGCAGCAACTACCTCTACCTCTCCAATATTACCCTTGACAAATTGAACACTGCTGATTTCCTCTGTTGTACTATTTTCCAGTGACTTCTTCAGATTGTCGATCTCAATCTGCATGGCACCGATCACACCTATTCTCATCGTATATTCCTTTCTTTATTCGCACACTTACAGGCGCTTTATCACTTTGCCGCAAGCGCAAATTTACCGTATTTATTTTGTTGGATATGAAAATTCCATGTTAGTCTGTTTTTCCAAAACAGCAAGATAAGTTCTGCACTCTTCCTTTGCGATCTCCAGATCAAGGTTCTCATAATGACCACACTCTGCCGCAGATGCTCCAAATACCTCTCCTTCATGAGCAATGATCTGAGATAACACCTCTTTCGTGATCTGAAAAACTTTCTTAGGTTCTACTTCTCTGACCAGCAGATAAAATCCGGTCTGACATCCCATCGGTCCAAAGTAAATAACCGAATCCGCAATTTCCGAATTACGGATATAGGTCGCAAACATATGCTCTACAGAATGCATATCCGCATTGCTCATATAATCTCCTTTGTTCGGTCTTCTCGTTCTAAGATCATAGGTTGTAATATCTCCATCTTTTCTGGAAATGTAAAAGCCCGGAACCAATACATCATGATCTATCGTAAAACTTGTTATTCTCTCCATAATAATTCACCATTCCTTTCTTGTTCGTCCAAATCAAAACATTTATAGCATACCATTTCTTGTCCTTTTTTACAATCTAAACGGTGATTTCCCGTTCTCTTTTCTTCCAACTGATAAAACCATAGACATCATAAAAGAATAGCCATCGGCATCGTCATTCCCAGATAGGTGATCATTTCCCCCCAGTAACGGAATTGCCAAGAAATGATACCATAAAGAATACTAAATATGATCATCAAAATCTGCGACCACACATTTCCTTTTGCTGCCAAGACAAGAGAGGTAACTCCTATGCATGATGCAATTAATGTGAGAAGATCAAAATCCCCCGGCAAAATATTTGCCATAACGATCACTACCAACGAACAGATCCACACCCACCATTCTCTCCTTGTTAAACTTGCAATTGGATCACTCATATTGATTCTAAAACTTCTCCTAAAGCCTCCTACAATAATGCCAGCCACAGTGTTCCCGCTACAATGCCGATAAGCCCAAACACTGCTTTGCCGGAAAGTTTTTCACGAAAGACGATCCATGAAAATGCGATCGTCACCAAAATGCTGAGTTTGTCAATCGGTACAACAACACTTGCCTGTCCTGTCTGAAGTGCGCGGTAATAGCACAGCCAAGAGGCTCCGGTCGCCAGTCCCGATAACATCACGAAGGCAAGTTCCTTTTTTTCGACCGTCTTGACCTGCTTCCATTTCCCTTTAACCACGACCATTAGCCAAGCCATAACGAGCACGACCGTTGTACGGATTGCCGTTCCAAGATTAGAATCTACACCTTCTATGCCGACTTTGCCCAAAATGGCAGTAAGACTTGCAAATACTGCTGATAACACCGCATAAATCATCCATTCTTTGCCTGCAGTCTGCGCCTTACTATCCTGCTTTTTATCGATCATCAACAAAGTACCCACACCGATCAATACAACAGAAATGATCTTAGGAACGGTAATGCCCTCATGCAGAAAAATAAGCGCTAACAAGATCGTCAATACGGTGCTGCTTTTATCAATCGGCACAACTTTATTGATGTCACCCTTTTGTAATGCATGAAAATAGCACAGCCAAGAGGCTCCGGTCGCTAATCCCGAAAGTACCAAAAACGAAAATGTCTTGCCACTGATCTGTGTGATCTGACCACTCGTCCCGGTGATCAAAACCATCAGCCACGAAAATAACAAGACTACAATCGTACGGATCGCGGTTGCTACATCGGAATCCGTTTTCTTAATTCCACACTTTGCAAGAATAGATGTAATTCCTGCAAAAAAGGAAGAACCTACCGCATACAATAACCACATGATAAAATCACATTCCTTTCTGTAATGCTTCCTCCAAAAAGCGAACCGCATCTCTAACACAGTCATCACAATTGCGAACCGCTATTCTCTACGCGCATAGTAAACATCTCTATCTTATATACAAAGAAAAATACTTGTCAAACAAATTCATCCCATGCCAATCCTTCCTGATAACCTGCCGTTCTATATTTTTGAAGTTGTCCAACAATCGGCATCAATCGTTCATCCGTAATGCGGTCTAACATCTTCATTCTGCGATCATTGCTTCTGTGTATCTAAGCATTGTTTCTCTCCTTATCTGTGGTGATCACATTTCTGGCACTGCACCATTTCATTCCACCTACAGTTCAAACCTTTCTATATCTCTGGTTTCTGCTATTCGGTTTGTCCGGGATGGTCATTTCAATCATCTGCAAATCCAATGCCGGTCGCAAATAATTTTTACGAAAACCTTCTCTAGATTTCAAACCTAGCTTTTCCATAAGCGTATTACTTGTATAGGGAACATCATATTCCATAACTCCAAGTAGTTTCTTAATATATTCAGTAAGCTGTTCATTGTCTTCATCAACCTGAACAGTTATCTCATCCAAAATTTTATCAACCTGTGCGAGCATAAATTCAATAAACAGGGTAGATTCTCCAGCAACATGACACTTTGCTATTGCCTCATAATAATCATCCTGAAATTTTTCAATCTGACTTTCAATCGGAATATACTCAAATATTGGTTTCCATCGATAGAGAATTGCCGTATGCCATAGCCTTGCCATTCGACCATTTCCATCTGAAAACGGGTGGATAAATACAAACTCATAATGAAATATGCTGCTAAGAATCAGTGGATGTATTTCTCTCGCTACCTCCTTCATCCATGCAAAAAGTTCTTCCATCAACTGTGGGACATACTGTGCCGGAGGTGCCATAAAAATACACTCATCACCATGAAATACACCTTCTTCCCCTCTACGAAAATCTCCCGATTGTTCTTCGAGATATTTTGTCATAATTCCATGATACTTTTTCAAATCCCGAATACTATAAGGATTAATTTCTGCTATCTTTCCATAAGCACAATAGGCATTTTTAACTTCTTGTATCTCTCTTTGTTCCCCTAACACTATTTTACCATTAATAACATCTCTCACTTGATTCAAGGTAAGCGAATTAGCCTCAATCCTTAAAGAAGAATGAATGGACTTAATTCGATTATTCTTCCTAAGATGAGGCTTTTTTTCCATATTACTGATCAGTGTAATACGCCCTATTTTTTCTGAAATCGATGCTACATATGATAACATTTGGTTGGTAATCGTATATGGTGGTTGATATTTTTCCATAAATGCCCTCCATTATCTTGCGCATTATCTTGCGCATTATCTTGCGCATTATCTTCCCCTATTATAGGCAAAATTATACATAATTTCAATAAAACTTTAAACACCTCTACATAAGCCAGCCAATCCATATTTTTACCATCTATACAAATTCTTTTTAACCATTCTTCCAACTATCATTGCCTATTATAATAAGCAATCCCATCATTCGGTTTAAAAAATGTTCTAATATATCCATCAGTTGACACAATCACAAGTTCATTCGTACTTTCGAGATAGTACACCCCATCCCCATCTTCTGCCTCTGTTTTATGTAACGCCGCACTATTTTTAACGCCTCTCATTGATCGAATTTATCATTTCTGTAATGCTTCCTCCAAAAAGCGAACCGCATCTCTGACGCAGTCATCACAGTCGCGGACCACATGTCCTGTTTCTATTCCTTTCAGTTCTTTGCAGATAACCGTTCCATTCTGCTCCATAAACTGCTGCATAATCAAACGCGCATCCTGAAAAGTGTTCATCTGATCCTTATTGATCATTCCTGCTGCCGCTACCGCTCCGGCGATCGCACCGCAATTTCCTTCCATCGTTGCCAGCCCCGCACCAAACCCCTGCATGAGGTTTCTCATTGTTTCATCATCTAAGCCTGCCTCTTCGCAAAAAGTGCAGGCAACCGCCTGCGCACAATTATAACCACTGTGTTTTTTTGCTACTGCCTTCTCGCATTTCTCTTGTATCGTATCGCACATCTGCTTGTCCTCCGTATAGCATTATTGTTTCTAATGTTATTATTATAATCAATTCCTGTGAAAATGTCCATGTTCCCGATATAACCGTCTAGATCCAGACCTATCGTACTACACACACCAAATCCTAATTTTTTTCTAATAACGTTTTGTAACTGCAGTCAACGCCGATTGCTCCGATCGGTGCCGTAATGATAATGGCGAGCACCGCTACGGACAAAATGATCTTGCCGCAAGGAAGTCCTGCAGACAGAGGCACCGAACCAATTGCTGCCTGCACTGTTGCCTTAGGCAGATAGGCGATCACGCAAAAGATTCGCTCTTTCCAAGAAAGCTGTGTCCCGGTAACGCAAAGGAGTACACCAACTGCACGACAGACAAGTGCCACCGCAATCATCAGTACCGCCGCCAGTCCGGCACTCAGCGTATAACGGATGTCCACTGCCGCACCGACAAGCACAAACAACACAACTTCCGCTGCAAGCCAGAGCTTGCCAAATTTTTCGGATAATCTTTTGGATACAAATTCGGTACTTTTGAACTTCAAGACGCACGCCATGCTGACAACTGCCAGCAGACCGGATACCGACACTTTTCCTTCCAGCCATCCTTCGATAGCGATCAGCAAGAACGAAAATCCCAGTACAATGATGACTTTCATACTGTTGCGCACGCAGTGTTTTCTCGCATATGCCGTTTCAAAAAACAAATACAAGGCATAACCGACTACAGCACCCAGTAATACGCCTAAAACAATAGATATCGGTATATTAACGAAGTCCATTACATGAGCACTGCCACCCTGCGCCATGCTTAAGAAGGTCGTAAAAAGTACGATCACAAAAATATCATCACAAGATGCCCCTGCTAAGATCATCTGCGGTATCGCTTTCTTCGTTCCATATTTCTTCTCCATCAGGCCAACCATTCTTGGCACGACCACGGCTGGTGATACCGCTCCAAGCACTGCTCCCATCACAGCCGCCTCCACTCTGCTCACGCCTAAGATCATCGGTGCAAATACGATATACCCGACGATTTCAAAAGATGCCGGCACAAACGCCATCATTACTGCCGAACGCCCCGCTTTCTTAAGATCCGCCAGATCTAATGACAGTCCTGCCTTCAACAAAATAATGATCAAAGCCATCTTGCGCAGATCCGCTGAGATTCCCAAAATTGATGGGTCTAACAGATTCAAAACATACGGGCCTAATACGATACCCGTTACAAGCATACCAATGATCCTTGGCAGCTTTAACTTTTGGCAGATGGCTCCCATCGCCAGTCCTACCAGAAAAATAAACGCTAATGATGTCAACATATCTACTACCTTTTTCCTGAAAATTCAATTCACACGTTCTGTCTCTCTTTCATCCATGTAAGAAGTGCATCTTCCTCCAATGGTTTGCTGTAAAGATAACCCTGGAACGCATCACAGCCAAGCCGCTTCAACTCATCTCTCTGATTCTCATCCTCTACATATTCGGCAATGATCTTAAAATGCAATGACTTACTAAGATACACAATGGAACCGATAATGTCACTGTTTCTCTCATTGCATAAAACATCTCTAGTCAATGATCCATCCAATTTCACTACATCGAAATAATTTGTCTGTAAATATGCCATTGAAGTATGTCCCATTCCAAAATCATCAATCAGGAATTTATGTCCTTTTGCCTTAATATTTTTGATCTTATCCGCAATATCAATGGAGGTGGAAAGCGCATCTTGCTCCGTAATCTCTAAGCAGAACCACTCGCTTGGAATATCATATTTGGCCACCGTATCATCAATACATTGTTCAATACCATCCCACTCTAAAGACTCATTGGTAATATTGACGGATACCTTAAATTCCTCTCCTGCATATGGTTTTAACTTTTCTGCTGTAGCTGCCGCTGTATCAAAAATATATTGTTCCAGCAAATATAATACATGCTTTTCTTTTGCCAATTCAATGATCAGTGGCGGATAAATAAAACCAAGTTCCGGATGATTCCAACGAATCAGCGCCTCAATACCAACACACACACCCTCACAATTTACTTGCGGCTGATACATGAGGTACAATTCCTGATGTTGTATCGCCTCTACAAGTTCTACCGCCAAACTTCGTGCTACATGTCCTAATTCATCCTCACGTTTTGTCAGTGTCATAATTGCATTATTTTCTTCCTCACGCTGCATTTCCTGAACGAGCAGCTTAAGATCACGCTCCATTTTACGAACACTCTGCTCCTCATACAATCGAACAAATGGCATATAGATGCATACGCCAACCGCCAGACATACCATCTGCAGTATTGCTCCCGCCCAAGAACCGGTTGCCTGATAGCCACTTAGGAAAATCGGTGTTGTCCAATTCACTTCACTAACAAGATGCGGTACCAGTCCCGAATAAATTGCCGCATAAGTTATCAAAAAATTAGCAAGTGGAACAAGCATAAACGGCACAACAAAAATTGGATTTAATATGATCGGAATACCAAACAACACGATCTCACTAATATTAAATACAACTGTCGGTGCCGCCATCCACGCAAGATTACGAGTACCCTTTTTCTTAGCAAAAAGCAATAGTGCCACGACCAAGCAAAGCATAGCTCCCGTTCCGCCAAGCAGTACAAATACATCCTGCATTGTTTTGCTAAAAATCCCTGCTGTCGCATCTGCGAAATGTTGTTTGATGACTGTGTCCAACATATTATGCCCATGAATACCAAAAAACCACAATCCATGTGTCAGCAAAATAACGATCAGCCCCGCTCCCAAGCCATTCTGCAAAGGTCCTAAAATGTAATTAAACATCCTCTCCATCAACTCTTGCAGACCATCTACTCCAAAACACACACGAAAGAACTGATGCAATAAAGAAAAGGAACCAACAATGATCACTGCCGGAATAATTCCCTCAATTGCTTCTTCATAAACACTATCCGTATTCGTTCTTTGCTTTTTCAACCGAAAAAGCCCACTATTTTTCAGCACATAATACATCTCACTCGAAACCAAGGAAACCAGCAATGCACTAAACGCGTACATATTACTAAACTTCGTAATAGAAAAATCATCATACTGTATTCCGGAATACCCGGCAAATGCTGCCAAAGAAATAATGACAAGAATAATAATATTCCCGGTACTTTCATATATTCCCTGCTTTTTCCGTTTTATGATCGAATAACTCACGCTTGTTGCTACAACCAAAAATACAGAGAAAAAATCATTAACTGTCGAATAGACACACTGCAGCACTTCAGCAACACGTCCTCCGAACAACGTTGTAATAAACATTTGATATGCAGGAATCGGCAAATCAAGAAACATTGCCGACATATAGCCAACCACCAACAACGGGATCATCATGATCATCGCCTGCCTGATAGCCCCCAGCACACAACTCTCCTCTAGTTTATCCGTAACACGAATAATAATATTCTTTACCTTCTCCATCTTCTGTCCCTCTATATCTATTACTTCTAACATCGTAATTATCGTTCCTTAGGCAGGCCGGATCCCCATAATCACAGCCACCTGTATTTAGCCATATTTTACCACGTTATTCCTTGAAATACAATTCTTCTACTATCCTAGCGCAATCCATAACACTCCCGCATTTCGTACATACACATATGCTGTGCGAAAGATCTCACTCATACTTCATCTTCCTTTCTTCCGGGAACCGCTTCCATCCCGAACATTGCAAGTGCAACATTCACTTTGTCCATTCGTACTGTTGTTTTGCCTTGTTCTAATTCGCGAACGAAACGCAGTCCCAACCCCGAGCGCATCGCAAACTGTTCCTGTGTCAGACCGGCTGCTTTACGCTGTGTTTTTACAAATTCCGCAATTTTATTCATAACTAATCTCCATTTCAAAATACTTATATAATATATTACACCCGAAAAGGTATAATTGCAACATTAATCGCAGTTTTTATACCTTATCGGGTGCAAACAGACAAATTTCATTATTTATTATACCTTATCGGGTGTAAGCTTCCGTATTTTTTTACATCATACCCTATCAGATATAATATTATATATCATTATATTTTATACCTGATCAGGTACGCTCATACATTTTAACTTTTACCATATACTTTTTACAGGTCCTGTTTCCCCGCATTCTACACCTGCTGCGGCAACCATGCGTTCCATAAAGAAATGATTAAATGCGGCGATCACTCTTCCAACACCAAGTACTGAAACGACCGTTCCGATCCCAAAGGAATGCTCTTTATATTGGCAATTCCACCTCAAACACTATCATCTCATCCACACTCTCTGCCCGAATCTGTCCATGATGCATCTCCACGATCTGTCTGGCGATCGCTAAGCCAAGTCCGGACCCACCCGTTGCAGAGGATCTTGACGCGTCCACACGAAAAAACTGTTCAAAAATATGCTCTAATTTTTCTTTTGCAATCGTCCGCCCATGATTTTGTACACGAAGTAATACTTTATGCTCTTCTTTCCGTTGCTCCATCGACAACTGGATCACTGTATTCGGATAACTGTAATTGACCGCATTGCGAAGCAGATTATCGAAGACGCGTTCCAATTTATCCGGATCTCCGGACAGATCGACCTCTTTTTCTATTGCAAGCTCCAGTGTCAAACCTTTTTCCTGCAAAATCGGTGCAAACTCACTGGCAATCTGCTCTAGCATACGACTCAGATGGATTGTTTCCTTTTCCAGGGTCATGACCGACAGATTAAAACGTGTAATATCAAAGAATTCATTGATCAATTCTTCCAATCGTTCTGCTTTATTTAACGCAATGCTTGTATACCGCTGTCGCAACTGTTCCGATATTTGCGGCTCATCTCGAAGCAATGACAAATACCCGATCACACTAGTAAGTGGTGTTTTTAAGTCATGCGCCAAATATACGATCAGATCATTCTTTTTCTGCTCAGCCTCTTTCACCGCCATCTCATTGCGCAATGCCTGTTCCCGCACAAGATTCAACTCATTTTGCACCCCCTGCAGAGAACGCGACAACCGTAAAGGCTGTTCCGGCTGATGCACTAACTTTCCTGCTGCTTCCACGACTTCATCCATCTGCCGGAAAGCACGGAACAAATAATAAATCGTCACAATAAGACAGATTGCGCCACTAGCTGCAACACAGACTGAGATCACATGTAAATTCAACCAATGTAGCATCGGCCAATAAGGATCTGTCTGATACCATATTCTCGTGGATAACACCAATTTTGATAATACCACAAGTATTACCAAACCGCCTATGCATATTCCCAGCGTGACTACATACTGCATCAAAAACTGCATCGCTTTATGATCATGCTGCTCCCCTTGTTTCGCCTCTAATGTTATGTTCTTACTCAATGGTATATCCTACCCCCCAAACCGTTTTTATAAACTTTGGTTTACGTGCCGTCTCATTCATTTTATCCCGTATCCTGGCAATATGCGCCATCACGGTATTATTGTTATCCAAATATTTTTCTTTCCAAACAGCTTCAAACAATTCCTCGGAAGAAACAACCTTTCCCTGTTTTCTTGCCAAATACCACACAATGTCAAACTCCAAAGGTGTCAATGCAATTTCCTGTCCATTGAGCATACACTTGTGACTAATATTTGATATGTGCATACCTCGTATATCAATCTCCTCATCCTGCTCCTGCGTAACACCTGCCGTATTGTAGCGCGTATATCGTCGTAACTGTGTTTTGACCCGCGCCATAAGTTCTAACGGATTAAAGGGTTTGGTAATATAATCATCAGCGCCCACCGTCAGACCCATGATCTTATCCATATCTTCCACTTTTGCCGTCAACATGATAATCGGGAAATAAAACTTCTGTCTGATCTGCCTGCAAAGCGAAAAGCCATCCATATCTGGAAGCATAACATCTAATAATGCCAGACTGATCGTGGTCTTATCCAGGCAATTCAGAGCATCTTTTGCATTGTAAAACTTATGCACTGTATACCCCTCATTTTGTAAATATACCTCTACCAGATCGGCAATTTCCTGCTCATCGTCTACCACTAAAATACTCTCCGCCATCTGCCTATTCCCCTCTTTCGTTTGCTTATTTGAGGTCATTGTACTACAAGCAAATAGCTTCTGCAAATATCCTTCATCCCTGATACGCCCATAAATTTTTAATCTGTGGTTCCAATGTCTCATACTTCCATAAACAACTCCTGTGTATACAATTTGGATCATTCACCTTAATTCTGCCATCTTTCATTCCCGTCAATACTATAAAATGCCCCTCTGTCGTAAAATCTCCTCTCCCCACACTGCAGATGACCGGCTGTCCCTGTTTTAAGACACCACAAACAGTTTCCTTGCTTAAACTGATCTCACGTCCCACAACACCAAAATGAGAAGCTCCCTCAGTAAGAAGACTCCAACTCGTTCCCGTTCCTTTTAGATAGTACCCATTATCCTGTGCATACTTCGCAATCTTATCCGGCGTTGCATTATGATTTCCGGTCAAACCCACGATCACCATTGACAAACAGGTAGGTGCACAACCGGATAACGCAATGTCGCTGCTTCCATAGGAAACATATCCCCATCTTTGATCCCACTGCAGCAAAAGTGGTATCTTTTCCTTACATTCTTTCTTCGTCAAATGACCGTGTGCTAAGCCATCCGCTGACAAATAACCTTTCACAAACTCCAACATCTCCGCATTATTACAAAGGGAACGCAACAACACGGTGGGATATTTATCCCGATTGTCATAAATATTTATATAGGCTGAATCCTTCTTAGCCAAACTGTGCAGTCTCTTCTTAATCTGCGTTGTACTAAGCTTTTGCGGTGCCTTCTCCTTCGCATCATGAATAGACATATTTTGTGCAGACACGCCATACTCCTCATCCGACTGCCACTGTCTGACCCAGCTTCCCACATTTCCTATCAATTTCCACATTACGATCACCGTCAAAATAAACGCCAGCACTTTCATGAATCTATGTTTTCTGTATTTCCTTCTTTCCATAAAAAATAGCCTCCTTTATCTGCTTCTGATAACATCCTAGCAAAATAAAAAAGACTGTTTTTATAATTCGTATCACGACTTTGTGATATTTTTATTCCAAATTTCTTACAAAATTATGACTGCATCTGTGCGAACTACTTTTGCGCCTCAATCGCGGCCATCTCCGCATTGATCGTGTCTTCAGACGCCGCCATTGCCTGCAATGTCATTTCCAATAGTTTTGACAACTCCCAGCCAAGCTGCTCAGCGCCTCGTGCGATGACCTCACGAGAGCATCCCGCCGCAAAACCTTTCACTTTATACTTTTTCTTTAAGGATTTTAACTCCATGTCCTTGGTACTCTTCGATGGACGTCCTCTTGGATCTGTTTGTATGAATTGATTTACATATACCGCTCCTCAAATTCATGGACTGGGATCGGCTTGGAAAAATAATACCCTTGATACACTCCACATCCCATTTGCGAGAGACGGCTGACCTGATCTTTTGTCTCCACACCTTCTGTCACCACGGACAAACCAAGGATTTTACTTAGCGAAATGATCATATTTAAGATTGACATACTTCTTTCTACTCGCTCCGATCTGGTTGTCCTCAAAAAGCCCATATCGATCTTTAACACATCAACGTCTATATCCTTTAATGTATTGAGGGACGAATATCCACTGCCAAAGTCATCAATCTCCACTTCAAAACCATAGTTTCTAAAACGGCCAATAGTTTCAAGTTCTCCGGCATTTCCCATCATAATCGCCGTCTCTGTAATCTCCAACTTCAAAGTAGATGGAATAATGCCATACCGTTCCACAAGAGATGTGATCGTCTGATAAACGTCCATATACTGAAAATCTTTGGTCGAAATATTTACAGATATGTATAGCTCATCACGTCCCTCTTTCTGCCACTTTGCCAATTGTTGTACAGCAAGCTCCCATATAAATCGATCAAGACGGTAAATAAGTCCTGTTCGCTCAAAAATTTCAATAAAGTCACCCGGGAAGATCAGTCCGCGTTTTGGATGCTGCCATCTCACCAGAGCTTCTGCACCGATCATTTTACCATCCGATGTCATCTGAGGCTGTAAATACATACAAAACTGTTTTTGTTCAATCGCCTCATCAAAATCTCCCACAAGCTGCTTTTCCTTAATCGTCTTGTCCAATATTGTATCGCTATAATATGCAATTGATCTGTCATAATTATCACGCAAGGTTTTAATAGCAATATTTGCTTTATCACACATGATTGAAACATCTTCGTCTCTATCTGTTATTTCATAGACACCGATATATATATGCATATGATACATAGTATTATTAAAAGTCTGTCCCATATCTTGTATCGCTTGCATAATCTTCTGCTCTAGAAATTGATCCTTTGGAATACATACTGCAAATTTATCACCACCGATCCTTCCATAGACTGCGTTTTTACCGCAGTATTTTTTCAGAAGATCAGCCTCCATCTTTAACACTTCATTTCCTTTTTCCAGACCAAAGAGATCATTGATCAACTTAAAGTCCTTAATATTAGAACAAAGCAGCAGCCAATCCACATCCGGCGTTTGCTGCAAAGCCTCTGACACCTTTGTTGCAAAATAACTTTGATTATATAATCCGGTCAAAGCATCATGCGTTGCCAAAAATTTTTCTTTTTCAAAGGCAAGTCGTTTTTCCGTAGTGTCTATAAAATTCAAGAAGAATCCGATATACTCCCCTTTTTTTGCAAATATTTTTCGGTATTCAATATCAAAATAATGCGTCACACCGTCAATAACCCATTGACTACTCGTCTCCACACTATTCTGATCTTGAAAATCATTCTCGTTGATCCAACGGCGTATCAGCTGTGTAATTTTTGAAAAATCGTCATTTGTAGACGAAAGCCTACTGCGAAAATGGTCATTTGCATAGACACACTCTTGATTGATATCAAAACAAACTACCGAATTATTCATTTTAGTTACAACGAAAGACAACGTCTTTTCGATCAGTTCCCTCGGCGTCCGATACAGGGTCAGATAACATATCAAAATTGCCGCAAACACAAAAAAAGGAAGTGACAGATCCAACGGAAATCCGGAAACATTGCACGCCATGTTCAATGCCATGATCACGCAAAGGACTACAAAGATCGGAATATATTTCGTGCGATAAAAGCTCGAAATACGCATGATCTTTGTAAGAAAAGATGCAATCGCGCAAAACATCAAACAATACACAAAAACATAATGCAGATCATAAAAAATAGTTTTGCTGCTAATACAATACATTTGAATCCCTATATAGCTTACCTTTTTTAACGTAAAGACATGGTGAAAGAATGTATTTAAGAGCAAAGAAATCCCATCCAAATACGCAACAATAAAGCATCCGATTCGAAATGCGGACACTTCATGAAATACCCTTGTATATTGTTGGGAATACTGTAATATGTATATCAACACCAAATCAAAGAAAAACAAATAAACACTTTCCATAAAATATGCCACCAGCTGATACTGCGAAAAAGCAAATACGATATTGCTAATTATCGTGATTGTCACAAAAAACAAACATCTGGTAATAGAATCTGCCACATCACTTTTTACCTTTCTGGCATATTTTATACAAATCAGTATAGGAATTATTGTTAACAATAATATGACCATGTACAACTTGTCCATATAGATATCCTCCATTCCAACACAAACAATCCTATTACATTATACCCTGAAACGCGTACTTGTCAATTGACTTTCGATTTCAGAGTTCTCTGCTTTATATTGTTATCCGATCAATTTTATTGTATACTGTCACATGAATAAAAACAAAGGAGTAAAAATTATGGAAACGAAAACAAAGAAATTAGTAACCGCAGCACTCTTCGCAGCACTCGCCTGCGTTGCAACAATGATCATCAAATTCCCATCACCCTTAAAGGGCTACTTAAATATTGGTGACTGCATCGTATTGCTTTGTGGCTGGATGTTATCTCCGGTATACGGTTTTGTTGCAGCCGGTCTTGGTTCCGGATTAGCCGATCTATTATCCGGTTATCTCGTCTATGCCCCGGCCACCTTTATTATTAAAGGTCTTATGGCTCTGATCGCCTGCTATACCTTTAAGTTAATACGCAAATCTTTAGGTCATAATCTTCCTGCACGCATTGTCAGCGGTATCTTAGCTGAGATTATAATGGTACTTGGTTATTATGTATTTGAAGGGTTTATGTATGGCTTTATTGCTTCTGCAGTCAACATCCCGGCCAATGCCATTCAAGGAATTGTTGGTCTGATCCTTGGCACTATACTGATCAAGGCCTTTGAAAAAAGTAAGATAACTATAGAATAAGATTATCTCATAATCATTTTTACCAATGCTTTGCCGTCATACGATTAATCATCATCCATGACTAATCGTATGGCAAGGCATATAATTACAGTTCTGAATCACTGCCATCATTATATATCTTAAAACAATTAAAGTATTTCTACTCCACCGGGCAGTCTTCCTTTGCCACATATTCCAAGAAATCGAAATCGGCGTAATGCTTGTGTTTAACACGATCCGCACAGGTGATGCCCACCATTGTTCCGGTAAACTCTCCATATTTACAATACTCATCAGAAAACTTTGTGGTATCAAATGGGATGCCGATCTTTTCATAATGTTCCCCATCATACCCCCAATAAAACTGTGAATGTTTCCCTCGGATCTCCAATCGGAAATAGATCGGTACATCATCCACTGCTTTTCTTGTATTGACAAATTCTGTCTTCTCTCCATTTTCCAGAGCAATAATGGAAATTGCACTCTGTCCCAGCGTTTCGCTGTAATATTTCCGCAGATTGATATAATTCATATTATCATAATAAATGATAAGACCTGCCGAATGTTGATGTACCTCCGGCACAAACTCCATCTTTGTCGTTATCGTTGCATAAACACTTGTGAGCTTCCTTGCCAGAATACTCACCTTATTTAGAGAAGTTCTTGACTCCTGTCCCCTTAATCGGACATATCCTTTTCTAACATGAATGTCTGCAAAGCTCTGAGGCATGAGACGAGGTGCATAATAAAAGTTGCCAAGATCCGTTCCGTCAAAATCATCAAAGTCCGGTATTTCGGACACCTTATATTCCGGCAATTCACTTTCTTCGCAGTATTCCTTAGCAATATTGCTTCCGTCTGCCATGCGAAGCCAGCCATCCTCGGTCCATTTCATTTTCTGGATGGCAGTCTCTCTGCCAAGCGTACAGCGAAGCTCCGGGCGGAATGGTCTGGAGCAAAGATGTACCAGATATACCTCTCCAAGCTGCGTCTCCACATAGCTTCCATGACCGGCTTTCTGCAATACCACATCCGGGTTGAAATACTTTGGCTTTAAATGGTCTGGATCATGTCTTTCGTTGGACTCTATCGGATTAGACGTAACGATTGGATTCTGTGGATCTCCTTCATAAGGTCCCCATACATTTTTGGAACGCCCCATGGTTACACAATGATTATATCCGGTTCCTCCCTCGGCACACATAATATAATAATATCCATTTCGTTTGGTCAGATGTGGTGCTTCAATACAGCCTCTGTCTGTTCCACCCTTCCAGATCCGTTTTGGATACCCAATAATCTCCTTTTTCTCCGGATCATACTCAGAAACAGCAATCACTCCTGGTTTCTCATAGCCTTCTCTTGTCTCCCAATCCAAAGATACAATATATTTTCGCCCATCATCATCGTGAAGAATAGATGCATCGAAACCGGAGGAATGCAAATATACAGGCTCACTCCATGGTCCCTTAATATCCTTAGCGGTGATCAGGAAATTATCCACATCAAAATAACGTGCATTCATGGAATTCATCACACCATAGATCACATAAAACATATCCTCTGTCTCGCAGTAAGTCAGGCATGGTGCCCAAATTCCTTTCGCTGATGGAAGTTTTTTTAGATCCGGATTGCTGTCATCTGTCAGCACATGGGTATAAAGCTCCCAGTTTTTCATATCGCGAGAATGATAGATCGGAATCCCCGGAAACCATTCAAAGGTAGATACGGCAATATAATAATCTTCCCCTTTCCGACAGATACAAGGATCCGGATTAAAACCTTTTAATATTGGATTTCTAAGCATATTTGTTTCCTCCATTTCATAAAAAATGTACTCTCGTTATCTTCTCAAAACGAGTCATTTCGGCTGCATAAAAATGATCAATGCATTTACTCCCTACTGATCACACCACTGACTATACTGTGGGCAGACAGAACAATTTCTGTTTCTTTTCCGGAAATCCGTATATGAACCGGTACTGCTTCTTCTCCACGGTTTAACAGAATCAATACAATTCTTCCATCCGGATTTTCCCATGCAGTGACATCTATCTCATCGGTATATCTGCTAAAGCCAAGACGCACTGCACCCGGTTGGATAAAATGCGCAAAATGCCAGTAGTAATCCGCACTCATCCTCTGCAGCAATTCCTTGCGTTCCTCATCAAACAAGAACGGTGCATCACAATAGTTTCCCACATGATTTGGTCCCCCCTCTTTATTTAAGAGGATGTTCCAATCATAAAATGCATTCAGACCATGATTCAAATTTCCAATCATATCATGAGCGAGTCGACCGGCATTGACCGATTCTGCAGCAGAATCAAACTTGTTGTATTCCAGGCAGCTTTCAGACAAAATAAGCTTTTTATCCGGGAACTGCTGTCGTACCAGGTCCAATGTCTCAAAATGATCCCCACTGTACCAATGAAATGCCGTTCCGGCAATCATGCCATCTGTCGTCGCATCGATCAGATCGCAGGCTCTTTCAAAAACACGTTCCTTGTTGTGATCCCATATAAAGATCTCTACATGCTCCAGACCGGCCTGCTTCATCGCCGGGTATAAATGATCTGTAAGAAATTCTTTTTCCTGCTCTGCAGAATACACGCAGGAGTCCCAGAGCTGGACAGCCTTTGGTTCATTTTGTATTGATATACGCTCCACCTCATAGCCACGTTTTTCAAACTCTGTGATATAACGGCAGATACATTTTGCCCATAACGGATAATATTCCTTTTTTAAGCTTCCACCATTTTTTCGCGAATCATTTGTCTTCATAAATTCAGGCGGTGACCATGGAGACAACATGATCTTTAATGGTTTTTGTGCCATCTTCTGCGCGGCAGCAAGAAGCGGAAGAATATATTTCTCTGTGTCCGAAAAATCGAATGATTCCAGATCCTGATCCAGCGGATCGCTTATGGCAGAATACAAATGTGTTGAAAAATCACAGCTGTCCATATGGATCCTCACCTTCCGGTAATTCATATGGTCCGGATGAAAATACATCGTAAGAATTCTTTCTTGCTGCTCCGGATCCAACTGTTGAAACACATAACCTGCCGCATCCGTAATAGCTCCGCCAAATCCTTCAAAGCTCTGGTATTTCACCTGCGGATAAACGTTTATCACCTGATCCTCCACACCGTCATCATCAACAAATTCCACTGTCTTTTCATATTGTTCAAGTTTTTTTATTCCAACACTTTCTACATAGGTCAGCTTCATTCTTTTCCTCCTTCCTTCTCCCGCAAAATCATAACGCCCCAGTCTTTCAACGGCAGACTCTGCTCCTTTTTATAACACTGTCCGGTAAGAATATCTTCCACCATTTCAAAAGGACATGGAATCTCTTTCTCATCTTCGCTGTAGTGAAGAATATAGTGGATATTTTCATGTTTATCATTGATTCCACTGCGAACGATCACCGGCCACATAATATTATCCTCGAAATAATTGTCAATGTGGGCACATGCTATGGCATCCTTCAATATTTCTTTTAGCTTGTCCTTTGTTACATAACAGCCGACATAATATCCATATCCCTGACCAAAAGAATTCTTTGTGATCGCCGCATATTTTCCCCAATATTTATGCTCATATTGTTCCATTACCTGAGCACTGTCCGGTTTTAGCAATTCTGCAAAATATAAAACCTGCTCTCCGGCAACCTTGATCCGACCCGGCTCAGTAAACTGGTTATAGCTCATACCGAAGCACTCGGTCATACCATGAGGCTGCGCATCCGGATACACGCTTAAATGACGATCTGACACAAAGGACTTAAAGGAGCTGACAAGCACACCCCCTGACTGTACATATTTCTTTAGTTTCTGTATAAAGGTATCTGAAACACTGTATAACGCAGGAGTAACGATCATCTGATATGGCTTATCCTTCTGTTCAAAGCGTTCTTCCATCTGATGAATATCTATCACATCACACGGAATATTCATTTCATACAGGCAGTCATACATCCGGCGTACCACATCGTTATAGCTTAAATCCTTGTCAATTGGAAACCACCGGAAACTGGTTAATGATTGATTATCTACTACCAATGCCACCGGGCTTTTTCTTGAAATGCGCAGGACATCCTTTCCGATTCCCGCTATCTCTCTTCCAAACGTTCCGGCTTCTTCATAAGCAGGATTCACAGCAAGATCATGGCTTAAAACACCTTTCCAATATGTCTCATACCCGTTATGAATGGAATGCCAGTTCCAGTACATGATTCCTTCGGCACCACTTGCCAGATGACTGTATCCCTGCAGTCGCAGCTGCCCCGGATACGGCGTCCAGTATTTAAATGCCTGTGCCTGGCATTCCAACACCAAATAGGAGCTATCCTTCAAAGTGCGGATAGAATCGCCGCCAAATGCAATTTCTGCCCCAGTCAGATCATCTTGTGTCGGATGGTAAATATCCGTTCCTGCAATCGTTACTGCCTTAGACGCTTCATAATGATTTATGTCCGGCTGCACCCCATAAGAATATCCATCCTGTGCAATATCCGCTCCGAATTTCTTCCATTCGAAATCAAAATTATGTGTAATGAACTGATCCTGCCTCTTATATTTCTTTACGATGTCAGACTGCCACATCAGATATTCTGCCGCCAGACTCCTCTGAAATTTGGCAAATTCACTGGCAAGCCCGCCGTGAATACATCCGGCCATATCCGGAAAATCTGACCAGTCATGGATCGAATTACTCCAATAACGCAGTCCAAACACCTCATTTAACCGCTCTGTCGTATGAAACTGCTCTTTAAGATACTCCACGAACATTGCCTGTACCTCAGGAGAAGCAGTGCCGTAATGTTTTGTCTCGTTATCAATCTGAAAGCCGATGACACAAGGATTCTTCGCTGTATGTTCGAGCAATTTACAAATTACATTTTCAGCACACTGCCGAAACACCGGATGAACAATATCCATGATCTGACGCCGTCCATATTTTGCCCTGGTATAACCATCAAATACCATCACCTCGGGGCATTTCTTTTCCAGCCAGGAAGGAATGGCATAAGTAGGTGTCCCGATCACTGCATACATCCCGGCTTTTTCTACCGCTGCAAGAACCTTGTCAATATAAGAAAAATCGAATTTCCCCTCGACCGGTTCCAACGTGCTCCATGTCGACTCGGCAATGCGGACAGTATTCATGCCCGCCTCCTGCATCATGGCAATATCCTCCTGTAAACGTTCGTAGGGCATATACTCCGGATAATATGCTGCGCCAAACATTATATCATTTCTTTCTAAATCTTTCATAACATTCCTCCATCACACATAGCTTCATATAAGACAGACCTTCCAAAACCATAATGATCTCGGAAGGTCTTTTTTACTTTTACATTGTACAGTGAATGCACACTTTCTGTCAGATTACAAATTACTACTGATCGTTACGATGCTTTCCCTGCTCCAGATCTGCGATAACCTGATCGTATTTCTTATCCAGATCAAAGAATACCATGCAGATTACGACGATCACAACCATTATAAATGGGATCCAAGCAAAGGACCAGTTGATCGCAGCCAATGCTTTTGCCGACTGTACTGCATTCTTTGCATCAAATCCACCGAAACCTAAAACCCAGCCCAGTGCTGCAGTACCGATACCGGATCCAACTTTCATACAGAAAGAGGAAGCTGCGTTGCCCATGCCGGCAGTACCATAACCGTTGTACCACTCTCCATAAGTGATCGCATCCTGCAAAAGACCAAACATGGATGCTCCTCCACAAGCAAATCCCATACCCTTTACAACAGATAATACACAGGTAAGTGTTACATTTGTTGTAAAACCGGAGAGAAGGAATCCGATTCCGGAAACAGCCATTCCACACATAAACAGATTTTTCTTGGAAACCTTTTTCATGATAAACGGTGTCACAAACAGAAATGCGATCTGTGCCATGGACAGACAGTTCGAAATAATTGCGTATTTTCCGGCATTTCCAACATTATATTGCGCAAAATATACAGCTGATCCGAAGAAACAGGACATCATAAAGTACATTGCAAAAATTGCGATTACAAGCAGTACCCAGTACTTATTTACAAATAATCCCTTGATCCCCTTGAAGAAAGAAATCCGGTTTTCCTTTGTTTCTTTCTGATCGGAACCACTCTCTACAACACGTTCTTTACACATAAAGAATGTGAACATATTCAAGATTACAAATACGATCATCAAAACGATAAATGTCAGCGTCCAACCCTTCTGGGAATAAACATCTCCACCACCAAAAGCTGCTGTCATCTTTAATACGACCGTGTTGATCGTCATCGTACCTGCCGTTGCCAAAAGGTTACGGAAGTTGCCAAGAAGACCTCTCTCATACTGGTTGGTTGTCATCAATCCGTTAAGCGTAGCATACGGAACATTGATTCCTGTATAGAAGATCGTGGATACCAAGTTATATGTTAGGAACATATAAGCTAACTGTGTCTTGCCAACAAATGATGCCGGAACGGTAAACATCAGAACCGTACACACAGCCAGCGGAATACATAATCTGGCGATCCATGGACGGGCTTTTCCCCATTTACTATGGGTATGATCAATAATATATCCCATTACCAGATCTGAAATACCATCAAATATTTTTGAAATTGCAATGATCGAAGCGGCTGCTGCTGCACTGGCTCCCACCACATTCGTGTAATATACCAACAAAAATGCACTAATTGCAGAATATACTAAATTTCCTGCATAATCTCCTATACCATAAGCAAAACGCTCTAAAAAGGTAAGTCTTGCATTTGGATTCATCTTATTATCATTCATACTTGTTACCTCCTATTTTGTAATTTATTTATCTAACGGAAACCATCCAAAATCAACACAACGTCCCAGATCCCAGCTGTCCCAGCCGACCCAGCCATCTGTATTGACTGTATCTGTAAGCAACTTATAACTCCAGTAAAAATATCCAGATCCCTTATCCCAGGCCTCTTTCTGCATTTTTGCAACCGCCTGATAGATTTCCTTTTTCTGCTCCGGAGTATACGTCTCCACAGAAGCACCTTCCAGTCCGTTAAGAACGGTCTGTCCTCCCTTAGTATCCCAACCACAGGCAAGAGAATTAAACAGACACCACTCACCGCAGATAACCGGGAAATACTGCTGCATTTCCTCGATCTCCTTCATGAAGTGTTCTTTCACATATTTTTCGTATCCTTCTACTGTCTGCTCACATCCCATCATTTCTGCCATCATCAAATATTGATGGGTATCCAGAACGACATTTTTATACTTTTCTTCCCGCATAAAATCTTTCCAGATAGTAAGTTCGAATCCGTCGTGAATAACGATATATTTATCCTCTGACAGATATTTTTCAATGCGGTCATACGCATCCAGATAAAACTTCCGGATGAATTCCACGGTGATCGGAGCGCTTCCTTTCGCCATCTCCTCGTCTACCGGTGGATATCTCTTCTGGATATTGAGAAGCTCCCATGCTCCCTGCAATGCCGGCTCATTGATCAGCTCAATCCCCCAAAGTCCTTCTCTGTGTCCGTATCTTTGTGCCAGTCGTTCCAATACGGTATGAACAAATTCCACCTCTTCCGGATTCTGTGCCCATTTACACACGCCGCAGATTCCGCCGTTATCAGATCCATTCTGTCCGTCCGGTGCAGTGTGCAGATCGATCAGTATCTTCAAACCATATTTTTCAGCCCAGTTGAATGCCTTGTCCAGATCCTCAATGCATCCAATAAATGGCTCTCTGTCTCCAAAGATAAAATATGGTACCGGAATACGAACCGCATCCAATCCCCATGATTTAATCGTTACAAAATCACGCTCCGTAATGTACTCACTGCGATGGATCTTGATCCTTGCCTCATACACTTCTTTTGACAACTGTCTTGGAAGCCAATACTCATCCTCTGCCGTGGTTCCTTCAAACAATGCCGGATTCATCCACTTTTCCAGAACAAGCCAGTTTCCTAAATTAACACCCTTCACTTTCATAAATGTTCACCCTACCTTTCTTTCTTTTTAGATATTCCGTTTCGGTTGTTTCTTAACTTGTGACCATATTTTATGATGGAAACGGGCTCATTTATATTAAAAATATTAGATTTTTAACATAATTATCAGATAATATGATATACTTCATCTATAACATGACAGAATAGGAGGAAACCATGATGCAAGATACCATTTTACTTCAATATCTTTCCAAAAAATTGCACACTCATGCATATAAATTAACCATCGACGGGGAAATTACTTTTTCCTGCTGCAAAGTCCTTGCTTTTCAGGATACCTATATCAAAGACAAGGAGTTTCTGGGCTTTTTACTGGAATCACTGCCACAGGGAGTTCCTTGTCTAAGATCCATCCGGCAAAAAGATATTTACGGCATCGTTACAGGCCGCAATGCTATTTATATTGTCGGTCCTGTCAGTTTTGCCTCTCCTGTTTATCTGAACTGCGACTACAACGAACTAATATTAGAAGAAGAAATTGAAAAATACGTTCCACAGGTCAATCCGGATGACTACCTGGAAGATATATTGTTTCTGAACCATATGATCACCGGAGTAGAATCAACAACCGAGCAGATCATAGAGACTAACTGCCTCAATCATGACCATACGGTAAAAGTACAAAAACACTTTAACGATATACTATTTGAAAACAATGAAAATAATATCCATCATAATCCCTACGATCAGGAGATGCGGGAATTTGGCAGCATCGAAAACGGTGATCTGATCCAACTAGAAAAAAGCATGCAAGAGGATTATGACGGAACAATCGGCACTCTTGCAAAAGATCCCTTGCGCAATCTCAAAAATCTCGGTATTGTTCTGGTCACTCTCGCAAGCCGTGCTGCGATCCGCGGAGGCCTCTCTCCGGAAATTTCCTTTTCTCTGAGCGATTCCTACATCCAACAGATCGAAGAGTGCAAGGATCTTGCCCTTGTCGCTCCCCTTGCCCACAAAGCAGAATTTCAATATGCTGAAATGGTTCATGAGATCAAAGAGAAGCAGAAAGGCATTTTGAAAAAACAGAAAAATCCCCGCATTAATAAATGCAAGGATTTTATCTTTTCTCATTTACATGACCGGATCACACTGGAAGATTTGGCTGCTGAAGCAGACTGTAACCCCAACTACCTCTCCCAGCTATTCAAGGAATGCGAAGGGATCAGTATATCCGGTTACATTCTTCAGGAGAAGATCAACCGTGCCAAAAATCTACTGATCTATTCCGATTATTCCTATATAGAGATCGCAACTTATCTGGGATTTTCATCGCAAAGCCACTTGGGAACCCAATTCAAAAAGCACACCGGATACACTCTGCGTCAATACCGTGAAATCTACAGACGAAAGGAATGATCTAGCGTAATTCCCTCTTCAAAATGAAGCCGTTTGCTGCAGATCTCCAACGCAGGCAACCTATGGGATACAAATTTCAAATATGGTCAACAGTACAACAAAGGAACGGTATTTCTTTGTCACTTTTCTAAGCCATGTAAGTGTACTTTTTTCTTTCACCGATCCTTCCTCACAATGCCACCTTTCGCGACACCATTCTATTCTGCCGGAACAAACGGAAGCTCAATCGTATCCGAATCTTTCTCACCGTTATCCTTACTGCCAGAATCTATGCTATCGTTATTTTTACTGCCGGAATCCTTGCTGTCAGAATCTATGCTATCGTTATTTTTGCTGTCAGAATCCTTACTGCCGGAATCCTTGTTGCCGGAATCTATGCTATCGTTATTTTTACTGCCGGAATCCTTACTGCCGGAATCCTTGCTGTCAGAATCCTTGCTGTCAGAATCCTTGCTGTCAGAATCCTTGTTACCGGAATTTTTGTTATCTGAATCATTCTTACCGCTATCCCTGCTCGTCTCATCCTTCTGATCGGATGAAGCTTTGGATGGCATATTGTCATCCAAAGATGTCGGATCTGTTGCTGTCTGTTCTGACCTATCCGATTCCCTTGCAGTATTTTGACCGGACTGCCTCATCACTACCGCAGCGACAATGACTGCCAGCATAACCACAAGACCAATCGCCGTAATAAACATTGTTTTTTTCTTATTTTTCATAGCCGGTCTCCTAACATTATCTTCATTATTTTTCGGAAAACGGTACAAAAGGCGTCTCCGGATCACCACTTGTTGTAATAATATCCTCTGTTTCAAACTCTACAATCTCCATCTCCGGT
>ERZ773157.1005-NODE-1005-length-29546-cov-4.681835_pt1 | contig 29546 bp, 46 predicted proteins | sample MGYA00511480_ERZ773157 | MGnify/ENA primary metagenome ERZ773157 (study PRJEB29015, sample SAMEA2737863) | human gut metagenome | biome: human gut; feature: human-associated habitat; material: faeces | place: China | collected 2012 ... | reverse complement strand
TCGGCACGTGATCAGTTGCCATATAAATAAAAACAAGGACGCATTCATCGTAAAAGAGATGCGCCCTTGCAATTATTTTCTGTTATGTTTATTCTGCTTTTCCTGAATTGATGCCAATTATACGTGCGGTTTTTCGATATGCCAACTGAAAAATCTGCCATTTGTGTTATATATTAAAAATTTTTGTGTAATTTATATTAAAAAAATGATATTGAAAGTAATTTACCGGAAAAATTAAACAGAATGCGGTGATATATAAAAAAATATTCAGCGTATGATAAATATCTGATTTCGTACAAACACGACAATGAAAAAAGTGTAAAGTCAATTGAATTTATAGGATAAAATTCATATTTATGAAATAGCGGTGGCATGGAAACTTTGGAAAAACGCATTCCCCACCAGCGATAAACTCCGTTCCTTCCGTTTGACCAGACAGATACTTGAGTGGATCTGGGGCTGGGTGATGATCCGGCGGATCAGGGCGGGATCGGAATTTAAACAGAGGGCAGATTCAGGCGCGAGCGCGATGCCCAGCCCTTCGGACGCCCATAAAAGGGCGGTTCTGGCATCGTCGGCAATGCAGACGATGTTCGGTTCCAGCGCCTGTTCCTCAAAATATCCCAGAATCAGCGGCTGCCAGCGGCGGTAAAGAATGAGCGGCGCGCGGGTGAGGGCGGAGAGGGGAAGAGATGTGGGCGTATGGCTTTTTTGTGGTTCGGAAGCAGGAATATCGGTCAGAAGGGCATTCGGGCATTCCTGGTAATGGCTCCAGATCATTTCGCGCCCGATCGCCAGAAATGCCTCCGGCGGCAGTGTCTGCATCTCCAGCCCGGCTTTGGCAAATGGCGTCCGGATCACGGCGAGGTCGATCTGGTTGGAGTGAAGCAGATCGAGCAGGTGGTAGGAATTGGACTCATGGAGTTCAAACAGGGCTTTGGGATAGGATTGCCGGAATGGGGCAAGATAATGCCGGGTCACAAATTCGACGGCGGAGGAGATGATGCCAAGGCGCACAACGCCCTGAATCTCCTGTTTCTGTGCAGTCAGCTCCGTGCGGGCAGCCTGGCTCAGATCGAGGATCGCAAGCGCCCGGTCGTAGAACGTCTTTCCAGCAGGTGTCAGTCGGATGCGGCGGGAACCGCGCTCAAACAGCGTCACACCCAGTTCTGCCTCCAGAAGCTTCATCTGGTGGCTGAGCGGAGGTTGTGAGATATTCAGTTTTTTGGCTGCCTGGGAAATATTTCCCTCGTTGACGATGGTGGTGAAGTAGGATAACTGGCGAAGTTCCATAAATGCTCCTTCCTGTTCGGATTCGTTGTAAAACTGTGTATACGGCAGATATATTATATAACAAAATCCGATAGAATAACAGGCGAACTATATCTTTCCGATATATATTCTATATCCGAATGGTATTTTTCAGACTCCTTGAATTCTGGTATGATACATAAGCAGGTATATACTGGAAATTCCAGAGAAATAAAAGTGTAGGGATAATACGGAAGGGAGTGGGCAGAAATGAAAGAACTGCTGGATATGTTTCTGACGTTTGCCAGAATCGGAGGGTTTACCTTCGGCGGCGGATACGTCATCGTCACGCTGATGAAAAAGAAATTTGTAGATGAGCTGCACTGGATCGATGAAGAGGAAATGCTCGATCTGGTGGCGATAGCGCAGTCCGCGCCGGGAGCGATTGCGGTAAACGGTGCAATCGTCGTAGGTTACAAGCTGGCGGGCATCGCAGGGGCACTCGCAGCGATCATTGGAACGATTATTCCGCCGTTTGTGATTTTATCGGTGATCTTTTATTTCTATGCGGCATTCTCTTCCAATTATATTGTAAAAACGGTGCTGGACGGCATGCAGGCGGGCGTCGGAGCGGTCATTGCGTCGGTTGTCTATGATATGGGCAGCGGCATCGTGGCAGGAAAGCAAAAATCATCCCTCGCAATTATGGCGGCAGCGTTCCTTGCGGTCTGCATTTTTAATGTCAACGTGGTCTATGTCGTGATCTTCTGTATCGTGCTCGGAGTGGTACGGACCCTGATCCGGAAGAGAAAGGAGAAAAAGAGATGATTTACTGGCAGCTTTTTCTGAGCTTTTTGCAGATCGGCATGTTCAGCTTCGGCGGCGGCTATGCAGCACTTCCGCTGATTCAGGAGCAGGTAGTGACGCAGCATGGGTGGCTGTCGAGATCGGAATTTACCGACCTGATTACAATTTCCCAGATGACGCCCGGACCGATTGCAGTCAATTCCGCGACGTTTGTCGGCATCCGGCTGGCAGGTTTTTTGGGAGCGCTGGCGGCGACATTTGGCTGTATTTTGCCGTCGTGCATCCTGGTAACGGTGCTGTCCTATCTTTATTTAAAATACCGTAAAATGAGCATACTGCAGGGCGTGCTGGAAACGCTGCGTCCGGCAGTTGTGTCGATGATCGCGGCGGCAGGCGTATCGATCCTGATCACTGCGTTCTGGAACGACGCGGTGAGCTTTATGTCGACGAAGTGGGATTCGATCGTGATTTTTGTTGTCGCAGTATGGCTGTTAAAAAAGAAAAACTGGAATCCGATTCTTGTGATGGTGCTGAGCGGTTTCGCAAAGCTGGCAGTGCAGGGTGTGCTTGCGCTGGTTGGCAGAGTATGATAAGGTAGGAATAGAACAAAGCAGCAGGATGCGCGGAGGCGGAGGTACAGTAAAATGCTATTCAAAGTGCGCAGCCAACAATAGAATGCACGCTCTGCGAGCATTCTATTGTCATGAATAAACGCCGTCGGTCTAGGAACGCGGCAGAAAAGAGGGACGTATGGAGTATCGTGTAAAAACAATATTTAATAAGGAAGAAATCGAATCCTGTCAGAGGTTTTCGATGGATCATTTTATGTGGACATGCCTGCAGAAGCCGGAGGCTTACGGGTGGATGGGCTACCTGAAGGATCAGGGACTTTTCGTGAAGCTGGTCTGCAAAGAAAAGGATCCGAAGCGCGTTTACCACAATTTTATGGATATGGTCTGTGAGGACAGCGCGATGGAGGTTTTCCTTGCATTCCCCGAAAAGGGTGAAGCGCTGACCAACGATGTAATGTATTTAAATTTTGAAGTCAATTCCAACGGTGCGATGTATGCAGCATATGGAAAGGGAAGAAAAGGCCGTAAACCGATGCCGGAGAAATATCTGCAGGTTGTAGACTGTAAAGCGGACAGACAGGAGGACAGCTGGACACTGACTTATCTGATCCCTGAGAGTTATCTGAAGGAAGAGGCAGGAGTGGAAAAGCTGGATGGGGAGACCGAGTTTTACTGTAACTTCTATAAAATAGCCCAGACTCCTGAAATTGAGCATTATGCTTCCTGGTCTCCCATCGATAATCCGACGCCGAACTTCCATTTGCCGGTATTCTTCGCGAAGGCACAGATCGAGGAGTAAGTGTGACGAGTTTTAGCCACAGTTCACCGCGCCATTCGCGATACAATAGAATGTACGCTCCGTGAACATTCTATTGTCATGAATCGCAGCTGCGCAGCTTTTGGCTGCTTGCGCAGCTCCTTTTGCTCATCGATTGGCGCTCCCTTCGTGGTGCTCTACAGTCAGATTTTCGTGTAAACACGAAATCTGTCTGCAGAACCCCACGAGTGAACTGTTGTATCGAAAAATGTACAAAAAAAGAGAAAAGTTTTTGAAAAAAAGCCTTGCAATTTTGCGGGGCTTACTTTATACTACTAAGTGCTGTGACATGATAGCGAAGAAGCATAAGGTTGCTGCAACGGAAAATACATAATCCCTGCAGGTTTTTATGTGGAGCGAATGTCAAGTTAGTAAACTGACGACAAGTCACTGTACCAGATAACAGCACCTGTCATGAGACAGGGGAAACGACGTGGAGTCCACGATAAGAGAAAGAAAGGATCTTTCAGGGTTGCTTATCAAGAGGACACACACGGGAACGTGTACAGTCACCGCTTGTCGCACTTATCTCAAAAGCGCGAAAAGGAGGCGACTTTTTTTATGGCAAATCAGGTAATGAGGATTACACTGAAAGCTTACGATCATCAGTTAGTTGATGCGTCTGCGAAGAAAATCATCGAAACAGTCAAGAAAAATGGAGCACAGGTGAGCGGACCGGTACCGCTTCCCACTAAGAAGGAAGTAGTTACGATTCTGCGTGCCGTACACAAGTACAAAGACTCCAGAGAACAGTTCGAGCGCCGCACACACAAGAGACTGATCGATATCATTGCACCCACACCCAAGACCGTTGATGCTCTGCAGAGACTGGAAATGCCTGCTGGTGTGTACATCGATATCAAAATGAAAACAAACAAGTAATTGCAAGAACCTCTACAGAGACGTATGAATAGTCCAACTGCTTTAACCACTTCTGATGCAGAAGCAGGAAAGTTGCGAACATTCCGCTATGTAGAAATCAACAGGAGGTCAAACGAACAATGAAAAAAGCGATTTTAGCTACCAAAGTCGGAATGACTCAAATCTTCAACGAAGACGGCGTGCTGATCCCGGTAACCGTACTTCAGGCTGGTCCCTGTGTCGTAACACAGATCAAGACCGTAGAAAATGATGGTTACGAAGCAGTTCAGGTTGGTTTCGTTGATAAGAAAGAAAAAGTTATCAACAGAGACAAGGCTGGCAAGAAGGAAGTCATTCACAGACATGGCGTAAATAAAGCTCAGAAGGGACACTTCGAAAAAGCTGGTGTTTCCTGCAAGAGATATGTAAGAGAATTCCGGTTTGAAAATGCGTCTGAGTACGCACTGGCACAGGAAATCAAAGCTGACATCTTCGCAGCTGGCGACAGAATCGACGCTACTGCAATCAGCAAAGGTAAGGGCTTCCAGGGTGCGATCAAGAGATTTGGTCAGCACAGAGGACCTATGGCTCATGGTTCCAAATTCCATCGTCATCAGGGTTCCAACGGTGCCTGCTCCTCTCCGAGCCGCGTATTCAAGGGCAAGGGAATGCCTGGTCACATGGGCTGTGTAAAGGTTACTGTTCAGAATCTGGATGTTGTAAGAGTAGATGCTGACAAGAACCTGATCCTGGTTAAGGGTGCTGTACCCGGACCTAAGAAAGCTCTGGTAACCATCAAAGAGACCGTTAAGGTTGAGGCTTAAAACTGGAAAGGAGGACCACACAGATGGCAAACGTATCTGTTTATAATATGGAAGGCAAGCAGATCGATACAATCGAATTAAACGATGCGGTATTCGGTGTTGAAGTAAACGAACATCTGGTACACATGGCAGTTGTTCAGCAGCTTGCAAACAATCGTCAGGGAACACAGAAAGCAAAGACTCGTTCCGAGGTTTCCGGCGGCGGAAGAAAACCCTGGAGACAGAAGGGAACCGGTCATGCAAGACAGGGCTCCATCCGCGCTCCCCAGTGGACAGGCGGCGGCGTAGTATTCGCTCCCGTACCGAGAGATTATTCCTTCAAGCTCAACAAGAAAGAGAAGAGAGCTGCTCTGAAGTCTGCTCTGACAGACAAGGTTGCAAATGCGAAGCTGATCGTTGTTGACGAGCTGAAGTTCGAAGAAATCAAGACCAAGAATTTTGCACAGGTTATGAAGAACCTGGATGTAAACAACGGTCTGGTTGTTGTAAACGAGAATGATGTAAACGTAATGATGAGCGCAAAGAACATCGCTGATGTAAAGATGGCTCTGCCGAACACCATCAACGTATATGACATCATGAAGGCTGGCAAGGTTGTTCTGACAAAGGACGCTGTTAAGACAATCGAGGAGGTGTACGCATAATGGCAGACATTAAGTACTATGACGTTATCCTCAAACCCGTCATCACTGAGAAGAGCATGGCTGGTATGGGCGAAAAGAAATATACCTTCCTGGTACATCCGGAAGCAAACAAGACCCAGATCAAGGAAGCTGTTGAGAAGATGTTCGAAGGCGCTAAGGTTGCCAAGGTAAACACTCTGAACGCTGACGGCAAGAACAAGAGACGCGGTATGGTAGTTGGTAAGACAGCCAAGACCAAAAAGGCTATCGTAACCCTGACCGCTGACAGCAAAGATATCGAGATCTTCGCTGGTCTGTAAGATGCGATGAAAGGAAGCTAAAAGCAAAATCTTGATACAAAAGCTTCCAGTTAACGATCGAGGGCACGACGAGCGAGAACCTCGAGACTGACGTCTCTCGGTCGCGTTACACGCTTATACGTCTCGCCGATGAGCCCTTTGCTTGTGCAAGCACAGCAAAGCCTCCCCGTCGATCCGTACTCGCTCTGTTCATCGCGAATATGTGCATACAAGCACGATAATAAATAGTAAAGGAGAAATCATCATGGGAATTAAAACATATAATCCCTATACACCTTCCAGAAGAAATATGACTGGTTCTGATTTTTCCGAGATCACAAAGACAACTCCTGAGAAGAGCCTTTGCGTATCTCTGAAGAAGAACTCCGGTCGTAACAATCAGGGTAAGATCACCGTTAGACATCATGGCGGCGGCGTTCGCACCCAGTACAGAATGGTAGACTTCAAGAGATTCAAGGATGGCATTCCGGCAACTGTAGTTGGTATCGAATACGACCCCAACAGAACAGCAAACATCGCACTGATCTGCTACGCAGATGGCCAGAAGGCATATATCATCGCTCCTGAAGGACTGAAAGTAGGCCAGAAGGTCATGAACGGACCGGAAGCTGAAGTAAGAGTAGGCAACTGCCTGCCGTTATCTGAAATTCCTGTTGGTACTCAGGTACACAACATTGAGTTATATCCCGGCAAGGGCGGACAGATGGTTCGTTCTGCAGGTAACAGCGCACAGCTGATGGCGAAGGAAGGCAAATATGCAACCCTGAGACTTCCCTCCGGTGAAATGAGAATGGTTCCGATCGTTTGCCGCGCTACAATCGGTGTTGTAGGCAATGGCGATCACAACCTGATCAACTACGGTAAAGCAGGACGCAAGCGTCACATGGGTATCCGTCCTACCGTTCGCGGTTCCGTTATGAACCCGAATGACCATCCGCATGGTGGTGGTGAAGGTAAGACCGGTATCGGCCGTCCTGGTCCGAGCACTCCTTGGGGCAAACCGGCACTCGGCTTGAAGACCAGAAAGTCTAAAAAGGCTTCTAACAAGCTGATCGTAAGAAGAAGAGACGGTAAGGCTATCAAATAAGGTTAAGGAGGAGAACAACAATGGCAAGATCACTGAAAAAAGGACCGTTCGCTGATGCCAGCTTGCTGAAAAAAGTGGACGCTATGAATGCTGCTGGACAGAAACAGGTTATCAAGACCTGGTCCCGTCGTTCTACAATTTTCCCGTCCTTTGTTGGACATACAATTGCAGTTCATGACGGCCGCAAGCATGTTCCGGTATATGTAACTGAAGATATGGTTGGACACAAACTTGGCGAATTCGTAGCTACCAGAACCTACAGAGGTCATGGTAAAGACGAAAAGAAGTCCAAAGTTAGATAATTGAAAGGAGGTTTTATTCATGGCTAAAGGACATAGATCTCAAATTAAGAGAGAAAGAAATGCGAATAAAGATACAAGACCTTCTGCTAAATTATCCTACGCAAGAGTGTCTGTAACGAAAGCTTGTTTTGTACTGGATGCGATCAGAGGTAAAGATCTGGAGACAGCACTGGCTGTTGTAACCTACAATCCCAGATATGCTTCCAGCCTTGTAAAGAAACTGCTGGAATCTGCAGCAGCAAACGCAGAGAACAACAACGGCATGAAGAGAGAAAACCTTTATGTTGCTGAGTGCTATGCAAACAAGGGACCTACGATGAAGAGAGTTAGACCGAGAGCACAGGGACGGGCTTACAGAATCGAGAAGAGAATGAGCCACATCACTGTAGTGCTTGATGAGAGAAAGTAGGAGGAACGATAATGGGACAGAAGGTTAATCCTCATGGTTTAAGAGTCGGCGTAATCAAAGATTGGGATTCCAGATGGTATGCAGACGCTGAATACGCTGATTATTTAGTAGAAGACTACAACATCAGAAAATTTTTAAAGAAGAAACTGTATTCTGCAGGCGTTTCCAAGATTGAAATCGAGAGAGCGTCCGACAGAGTAAAGGTTATCCTTTATACCGCAAAGCCCGGCGTTGTAATCGGTAAGGGCGGCGCAGAAATCGAAGTAACCAAGAAAGAGCTGTCCAAGCTGACAGATAAAAAGGTTCTGGTTGACATCAAAGAAATCAAGAGACCTGACCGCGATGCACAGCTGGTTGCTGAGAACATTGCACAGCAGCTGGAGAACCGTGTTGCTTTCAGACGTGCTATGAAGTCCTGCATCGGCAGAACCATGAAAACCGGCGCAAAGGGTATCAAGACTGCTGTATCCGGTCGTCTGGGCGGCGCAGATATCGCACGTACCGAGTTCTACAGCGAAGGTACTATTCCGCTGCAGACATTAAGAGCTGACATCGATTATGGATTCGCAGAAGCAGATACAACCTACGGCAAAGTTGGCGTTAAGGTTTGGATCTACAAAGGCGAGGTACTTCCTACAAAAGGAAATAAGGAAGGGAGCGATAAATAACTATGTTAATGCCGAAGAGAGTTAAACGTCGTAAACAGTTCCGCGGCACCATGGCTGGTAAGGCTATGCGCGGCAATACAATCACATACGGTGAATACGGCCTGGTAGCACTTGAGCCCTGCTGGATCAAGTCCAACCAGATCGAAGCAGCCCGTATCGCACTGACACGTTATACAAAGCGTACCGGTCAGGTTTGGATCAAGATCTTCCCTGACAAGCCGGTTACAGCTAAGCCTGCTGAAACTCGAATGGGTTCCGGTAAGGGCGCTCTGGAGTACTGGGTTGCAGTTGTTAAGCCGGGCCGCGTAATGTTCGAAATCGCAGGCGTTCCGGAGGAAGCTGCAAAAGAGGCACTTCGTCTCGCAATGCATAAGCTTCCCTGCAAATGCAAAATTGTGTCGAAAGCTGACTTGGAAGGCGGTGTAGCAAATGAAGTCTAAAACCTATGTAGATGATTTAAAGAATAAAACAGCTGCTGATCTCGCACAGGAACTGACAGCTGCCAAGAAGGAACTTTTCAATTTAAGATTCCAGAACGCAACAAACCAGCTTGACAATACTGCTCGGATCCGCGAAGTTAGAAAGAACATCGCCAGAATCCAGACAGTGATGACACAGAAAGCCAAGGTTGCAGAGTAATATCCAGAAAGGAGTAAACGAACGTGGAACGTAATCTGAGAAAAACACGTACCGGTAAGGTCGTTAGCAATAAGATGGACAAGACAATCGTTGTTGCCATTGAAGATCATGTAAAGCATCCTCTTTACAAGAAGATCGTAAAAGAGACTTACAAGCTGAAGGCACACGATGAGAACAACGAGTGCAACATTGGTGACACCGTGAAGGTGATGGAAACAAGACCGCTGTCCAAGGACAAGAGATGGAGACTTGTTGAGATCATCGAAAGAGCGAAATAATCTACGGCAAGTAATTAAGTTGGAAGGAGAATTATTATGATTCAACAGGAAACGAGACTGAAAGTTGCCGATAACACAGGTGCCAAAGAGATTCTGTGCATCCGCGTTATGGGTGGCTCTACCAGAAGATATGCGAATGTAGGCGATATCATCGTTGCCAGCGTTAAAGATGCAACACCCGGCGGAGTTGTAAAGAAGGGCGACGTTGTAAAGGCTGTTGTAGTTCGTTCCGTAAAGGGCGTTCGTCGTAAAGACGGTTCTTACATTAAGTTTGACGAGAATGCTGCTGTAATCATCAAAGATGACAAGACCCCCAGAGGAACTCGTATCTTTGGGCCAGTAGCTCGTGAGCTTCGTGACAAGCAGTTTATGAAAATTGCTTCTCTGGCTCCGGAAGTATTATAAGGAGGTGCCTTTATGTCTACCATGAAAATTAAAAAGGGCGATACTGTAAAGGTCATCGCCGGCAAAGATAAAGACAAAGAAGGAAAAGTTGTTGCCGTAGATAAGAAGAACGGCAAGGTAACTGTTGAGAAAGTCAACATCATTACCAAGCACACAAAGCCTTCTGCAGCAAACCAGAATGGCGGAATTATCCAGATGGAAGCTCCCATTGATGCATCTAACGTAATGTATCTTCACAATGGGAAAGCAACCCGTATCGGCTTCAAGGTAGAGGACGGCAAAAAGGTTCGTGTTGCAAAGTCCACAGGCGAAGTAATCGATAAATAATTCCGAGGAAGGAGGCTATAAGCGTGAGCAGACTGAAAGACTTATATAAAGACGAGATCGTAGATGCTATGATCAAGAAGTTCGGCTATAAAAACATTATGGAAGTTCCGAAGCTTGACAAGATCGTCATCAACATGGGTGTTGGTGAAGCAAAAGAGAATGCCAAGGTTCTGGATTCCGCAGTAAAGGATCTTGAGACAATTACTGGACAGAAGGTTGTTCTTACCAGAGCGAAAAATTCCGTTGCTAACTTCAAAATCCGTGAGGGTATGCCGATCGGATGCAAGACAACACTTCGCGGCGAGAAAATGTATGACTTCATGGATCGTCTGGTTAACCTTGCACTGCCTCGTGTCCGCGACTTCCGCGGCGTGAGCGCAGATTCCTTCGACGGCAGAGGCAACTATGCTCTGGGCGTTAAGGAACAGCTGATTTTCCCTGAAATCGAATATGATAAGGTGGAAAAGGTTAGAGGTATGGATGTCATCGTAGTTACCACAGCGAAGACAGATGAAGAGGCACGCGAGCTGCTGAGACTGTTCGGCATGCCTTTCGCGAAGTAAGAAGGAGGTAAATGTATTCATGGCTAAAACAGCAATGAAGATTAAGCAGCAGCGTACACCTAAGTTCTCTTCCAGAGAATACACACGTTGCAAGATTTGCGGCCGTCCCCATTCGGTTCTGAGAAAATACGGAATCTGCAGAATTTGCTTCCGTGAACTGGCATACAAGGGACAGATTCCTGGCGTGAAGAAAGCAAGCTGGTAAGAGCTGGTAAGAGAAGGAGGTAAATCACAATGACAATGAGCGATCCTATTGCAGATATGCTTACAAGAATCCGTAATGCAAATACTGCAAAACACGATACAGTAGATGTACCTGCGTCCAAAATGAAGCTGGCTATTGTACAGATCCTGCTGGATGAAGGCTATATTAAAAAATATGATATTCTGGATGAAGGTTCTTTCAAGACCATCCACATCACTCTGAAATACGGTGAAGATAAGAACGACAAGATCATTTCCGGTATCAAGAGAATCTCCAAACCCGGCCTGCGTGTATACGCTGGTAAGGAAGAGCTTCCCCGCGTACTGGGCGGTCTTGGTATCGCAATCATTTCCACCAACCAGGGTGTTATTACCGATAAGAAAGCAAGAGAGCTGCAGGTTGGCGGCGAAGTTCTGGCTTACATCTGGTAAAAAATTAATACAGCAAAGATAACTGGTAATCCTATCAATTATTCTATATTATGGAGGTACGGGCATGTCACGTATAGGAAGAATGCCAATCGCGATTCCTGCAGGCGTAACTGTAGAGGTTGCAGAAAATAATAAAGTGACTGTAAAAGGTCCCAAAGGAACACTGGAGAGAGTGCTTCCTGAAGAGATGACAATTAAACTGGAAGATGGACACGTTGTTGTTACACGTCCCAACGACTTAAAGAAAATGAAATCCCTGCATGGTCTGACCAGAACACTGATCAACAACATGGTTGTTGGTGTTACAACCGGCTACGAGAAGAAGCTGGAAGTAAACGGTGTAGGTTACAAGGCTGCTAAAGCAGGCAAGAAGCTGACATTATCCTTAGGTTATTCCCACCCCGTTGAGATGGAAGATCCCGAAGGTATCGAAACTGTACTGGACGGTCAGAACATCATCATCGTAAAGGGTATCGACAAAGAAAAGGTTGGCCAGTTTGCAGCTGAGATCAGAGACAAGAGAAGACCGGAGCCTTATAAGGGCAAGGGTATCAAGTATGCTGATGAAGTTATCAGACGTAAAGTTGGTAAGACTGGTAAGAAATAACGGATAAGGAGAGTGTAAAAATGGTTAGTAAGAAATCAAGACAGGTCGTTCGTGAGAACAAGCACAGAAGAATGCGTAACCGTTTCAGCGGCACTCCTGAGAGACCGCGTCTGGCCGTATTCAGAAGCAATAATCATATGTATGCTCAAATTATCGACGATACCGTTGGCAAGACTCTGGCAGCTGCTTCCACCCTGGAAAAGGATGTAAAGGCTGAACTGGAGAAGACCAATAACGTTGATGCTGCGGCATATCTGGGAACTGTTATCGCAAAACGCGCTCTGGAAAAGGGTATCACCGAGGTTGTATTTGACCGCGGCGGCTACATCTACCAGGGTAAAGTTGCAGCTTTAGCTGAGGCAGCCAGAGAAGCTGGCCTGACATTCTAGGAAGGAGAACACATCAGATGAGAAGAACAATTATTGATACGACAAATCTGGAGTTAACAGACAAAGTCGTTTCCATCAAACGTGTTACCAAGGTTGTAAAAGGCGGCCGCAACATGCGTTTCACAGCTTTAGTAGTAGTAGGCGATGGCAACGGACATGTAGGTGTAGGTCTGGGCAAATCCATTGAAATTCCGGAAGCAATCCGTAAGGGTAAAGAAGACGCTGCAAAGCATCTGGTATCCGTTGCTCTGGATGAGAACAATTCCGTTACACATGACTTCCTCGGCAAGTATGGTTCTTCTACCGTTCTGCTGAAGAAAGCTCCTGAAGGTACTGGTATCATCGCCGGCGGTCCTGCCCGTGTGGTTTGCGAGCTGGCTGGTATCAAGAATATCCGTACCAAGGCGCTGGGCTCCACCAACAAGCAGAATGTCGTTCTGGCAACCATTCAGGGATTAAGCCAGATCAAGACTCCTGAAGAAGTAGCAGCTAAGCGTGGTAAGTCTGTAGAAGAGATCATGGCTTAATCAAGGAGGAGACAAAAATGGCAGAGAAGAATTTAAAGATCACTTTGGTTAAGTCCCCCATCGGTGCAGTGCCGAAGCACAGAGCAACCGTAGAGGCTATGGGTCTTACCAAAATGCACAAGACTGTTATCATGCCTGATAACGCGTCTACCAGAGGCATGATCCAGAAGGTTGGATATATGCTGAAAGTAGAAGAAGCATAAAAAGAGGAGGTGTCAGGAAATGGAATTATCTAACTTACAGCCCGCAGCTGGTTCCGTACACAGCGATAATTTTAGAAGAGGCCGTGGCCATGCTTCCGGTAACGGTAAGACAGCAGGTAAGGGCCACAAGGGTCAGAAGGCACGTTCCGGTGCTCCGAGACCGGGCTTTGAAGGCGGCCAGATGCCTTTATACAGACGTATTCCTAAGAGAGGCTTCACAAACAGAAACTCTAAGGATATCGTTGCAATCAATCTGAGTGCACTTGAAGTATTTGAGAACGGTGAAACCGTAACTGTTGAGACACTGCTTGAGAAGGGTATCGTAAAGAACCCTAAGGACGGCGTTAAAATTCTTGGAAACGGAGAATTTACCAAAAAGCTCGATGTTAAAGCAAATGCATTCAGTGCATCCGCAAAGGAAAAGATCGAGGCGCTTGGTGGAACTGCAGAGGTGATGTAAATGCTTACTACCCTGAAAAATGCGTTTAAGATCAAGGAGATCCGTAAGAAGCTTCTGTTCACCTTCCTGATGCTGGTAGTCATTCGTATTGGCTGCCAGCTCCCGGTACCGGGTGTAAACAGACACTTCTTCTCCAATTGGTTCGCGGCGCAGACAGGAGATACGTTTAGCTTTTTCAATGCGTTCACCGGCGGTTCTTTCGAGAACATGTCCCTGTTCGCATTGAACATCACCCCTTACATCACATCATCGATCATTATTCAGCTTTTAACGATTGCGATCCCGAAGCTGGAAGAAATGCAGAGAGATGGGGAAGAGGGGCGTAAAAAACTGACCTCCATTACAAGATATGTGACGGTTGGTCTGGCATTGATCGAGTCTGCTGCTATGGCGATCGGTTTCGGCCGCCAGGGTCTGATGGATGACTTTAATGCGCTTAACGTAATTACTGTAATTGCCGCGTTGACAGCAGGAAGTGCATTCCTGATGTGGATCGGCGAGCGTATTACGGAAAATGGTGTGGGCAACGGTATTTCTATCGTGCTGACCATCAATATTATTTCCCGTATGCCCAGCGATCTGTCCAGTCTTTATCAGCAGTTTGTAAAAGGCAAGGCAGTTGCTGTAGGAGCGCTTGCTGCAGTCATCATTCTGGCGATCATCGTCGGAATGGTAATTTTGGTCATCATTTTAAATGATGCTGTACGGAAGATTCCGGTACAGTATGCCAAAAAAGTGCAGGGCCGCAAGATGGTAGGCGGACAATCCACCTTTATTCCCTTAAAGGTAAACACCGCAGGTGTTATCCCGGTTATCTTCGCGCAGTCGATTCTGCAGATTCCGATCATCATTTCTCAGTTGACCGGATACAAAGGAACAGGTCCGTGGGCTTATATCCTGCGCGGCTTGAATTCCAGCTACTGGTGCAAGCCCAGTGAACTGGTATACTCCATCGGACTGATCGTGTATATTGTAATGGTGATATTCTTCGCCTACTTCTATACATCGATTACCTTCAATCCGCTGGAAATTGCCGACAATATGAAAAAGCAGGGCGGTTTCATTCCGGGCATTCGTCCGGGTAAGCCTACCAGCGATTATCTGAACAGAATTCTGAATTACCTGATCTTCATCGGTGCCTGCGGTCTTACGATCGTATGCGTGCTCCCTTATGTATTTAACGGAGTATTCGGTGCAAGTGTTTCCTTTGGCGGAACGAGCCTGATCATTATTGTCAGTGTACTGCTGGAAACCTTAAAGCAGATCGAATCCCAGATGATGGTTCGGAATTATAAAGGATTTTTAAATGACTAAACGGCTGTCTGCATAACAGACGGTCCGGATTCGGGCGGGGACAGGACGGCGACGTTTCTGTCCCTGTCTGCATTCTACAAAAAATACAGCGGAGGAAAGAGATCATGAAGATTATCATGTTAGGCGCGCCTGGAGCAGGCAAAGGAACTCAGGCAAAAATGATCGCAGATAAGTACGGAGTACCCCATATCTCCACCGGCGATATTTTCCGTGCAAATATTAAAAACGGCACTGAGCTGGGCATGGAAGCAAAAAAATATATGGATCAGGGGCTGCTGGTTCCGGACGAACTGACCGTTCGCATTCTGTTAGACCGTGTTGCACAGGATGACTGCAAGAATGGTTATGTTCTGGACGGTTTTCCTCGTACCATTCCTCAGGCTGAGGTTCTGGACAGCGAGCTGACGAAGCTTGGAGATCATATTGATTACGCAATCAACGTAGATGTACCGGATGAAAACATCGTAAAGAGAATGTCCGGACGCCGTGCATGCCTGACCTGCGGCGCAACCTATCATATCGAGCATGTACCTCCGAAGAAAGAGGGCATCTGTGACGTATGCGGCAGCGAACTGGTACTTCGTGACGACGACAAGCCGGAAACCGTAAAGAACCGTCTGAACGTTTATCACGAACAGACACAGCCCCTGATCGACTTCTACACCGAAAAAGGTGTATTAAAGACTGTGGACGGTACCGTTCCGATGGAAGAGGTATTTGCTGCAATCACCGCGATTCTGGGCTGATGAGAGCGGATGTCAGCATTTTGGAGGGGAACTATGGCCGTTTCAATTAAATCTGCAAGAGAAATCGAACTGATGAGGGAGGCCGGAAAGCGCCTTGCTCATGTGCATCAGGAGCTGGAAGCCATGATTGCGCCCGGCATTTCCACCTGGGAAATTGATGCAAAGGGAGAAAAACTCATCAGAGACTGCGGATGTATCCCGAATTTTCTCCATTATAATGGATATCCTGCTTCTATCTGTGTTTCCGTCAATGACGAAGTCGTGCATGGAATCCCGAGAAAGGACCGTTATTTAAAGGAAGGCGATATTGTCAGCCTGGATGCGGGACTGATCTATAAGGGCTATCATTCCGACGCGGCGCGGACACATGCGGTCGGCAAGGTGAGCACAGAGGCACAAAAGCTGATGGATGTAACAAAGCAGAGCTTCTTTGAAGGCATCAAAATGGCAAAGGAAGGACAGCACCTGCATGATATTTCGAGAGCCATTGAGGAGTATGTTACACCCTATGGCTACGGAATTGTGCGGGATCTGGTTGGCCATGGAATCGGAACAGCGCTTCATGAAGATCCGCAGATTCCCAACTATGCACAGAAAAGAAGAGGCGTCCGCTTACAGGCGGGCATGACGCTTGCGATTGAGCCGATGATCAATGCCGGAACCTGGCAGGTACGATTCCTGCGGGATGGCTGGACGGTCGTTACAAAGGATGGCTCCTTGTCAGCGCATTACGAAAACACGATTCTGGTGACCGATGGGGAACCGGAGATCCTGACGTTGTATTAAGGAGGACACAGATGGTCGGTAAACTGGCAGTTTCCCTGGCGGGACATGATAAAGGAAGCATTTTTCTGGTGATCCGGGAGGATGGGGATGTTATCTGGCTGGCAGACGGAATCAGCCGTCTGTATCAGTCACCCAAACGGAAAAAAAGAAAACACGTTCAGCTGGTTTTAAACGGAGGGATGGACAGCAGCGAGCTGGAGGATCTTTTCCAAAACCCGGCGGACGCGGATACGAAAATCAAACGCTGCATAAAACTTTATAGTATGGAGAAAGCAAACGAACGGAGGTAAGATATGTCGAAAGCAGATGTTATTGAAATCGAAGGCACAGTAGTGGAAAAGCTGCCCAACACCATGTTTCAGGTAGAACTGGAAAACGGTCACAGAGTTCTGGCACATATCAGCGGTAAGCTGAGACAGAACTTCATCCGTATCCTTCCCGGCGACAAGGTGACACTGGAGCTGTCCCCTTACGATCTTTCCAAGGGAAGAATCATCTGGAGAGATAAATAAGAAAAAGTTCAGTCCCCGGCGGCGTTTTTGCTGCCGGGGATTTTTACAAAAAAACTACAGAAAAACCCGGAAAAACTGGTATTTTTTTGCCTCAAAATGGTTGCAAGTATTGAATTTTCATGCTACAATAGGTAACGGTCTTTTTGGAAGGAGGTCGGTCAGAACGCTTCGAAAAGGCGATCTGATCAGGATTCTTGCCGGATTCCGCGGGTGCGGAGGACGGTAGAAATGGAGGTTAAGAATGAAAGTAAGAGCATCCGTAAAACCGATTTGCGAAAAGTGCAAAGTCATCAAAAGGAAAGGTTCCATCAGAATTATCTGTGAGAATCCGAAGCACAAACAGAGACAGGGTTGAGTAGTTCTTTCTGATTTAATTAATTGGAAGAAAGCGATTTACCCCGTCGCATCTAAGACGGCTGGCAGCGGATTGTTACTAAGGTCCGCTTGAAAATAATTGAACGTAGTAGAGCACATTTATTACGGGAGATTACTTTTTGATACCGAAAAGAGACCTTTATCCAAAGGTCGGGAACGGCTGTGTGAAGAAACAGAATGTGTAAAGCACATCGTTTCCGCACGGAGCAATCTGTGAGAGAGTATCGGAAAGACCGGTTTACCGGTTGGGTACATGGTACCCCAGTCAATTAGTAACTATTATTTGAAGACGCACAGGAAAGAGTTGGCCTGTGCAGCTGTGCGCATTGCGCACACAGAATGGAGGAAATGTAAATGGCTCGTATTGCAGGTATTGACTTACCCAGAGAAAAACGTGTTGAGATCGGCCTGACCTACATTTACGGTATCGGCAGACCCAGCGCAACAAAGATTTTAGCTCAGGCAGGTGTTAATCCCGACACTCGCTGCAGAGACCTGACAGACGATGAGGTTAAGAAGATCAGCGAAGTGATCGACGAAACCATGACTGTTGAAGGTGATCTGAGAAGAGAGATCGCACTGAACATCAAGAGACTGCAGGAAATCGGCTGCTACAGAGGCATCCGTCATCGTAAAGGCCTTCCGGTTCGTGGTCAGAAGACAAAGACCAATGCAAGAACCAGAAAAGGTCCTAAGAGAACTGTTGCAAACAAGAAAAAATAATTCAAACAAGGGAAAGTAGGTTAGTTTAAATGGCAAACAAGAAAGTTACCAAAAAAGTGACAAAAAAGCGTGTCAAGAAAAACGTTGAACACGGACAGGCACATATTCAGTCTTCTTTCAATAACACAATCGTTACTCTGACAGATGCTGAAGGTAATGCTTTAAGCTGGGCTTCCGCCGGCGGTCTGGGATTTAAGGGTTCAAGGAAATCTACTCCGTATGCAGCGCAGATGGCTGCAGAAACAGCTACAAAGGCAGCTTTAATCCATGGATTAAAGACCGTAGATGTTTTTGTAAAGGGACCGGGTTCAGGCCGTGAGGCTGCAATCCGTGCGCTGTCCGCATGCGGTCTGGATGTAGTCAGCATCAAGGATGTGACTCCTGTTCCGCATAACGGCTGCCGCCCGCCCAAGCGTCGTCGCGTTTAATCGACGCTTTGCAGAATCTGACCGGGAAGCTCCCGGTTTCAGATGGCTGCTGCATATTCCCATCGTTGGAATAGACACAAATCAGAAGTAGGTTGGATGAAGACACGGCAGGAGCCGTGCTGTAAACAATAATCAGGAGGATTATAAAAATGGCAGTAAATAGAGTCCCTGTTTTAAAGAGATGCAGATCCCTTGGACTGGAGCCCGCATACCTGGGTTATGATAAGAAATCTAACAGAACCGCCAGAACAGGCAAGAAGATGAGTGAGTACGGTCTGCAGCTGAGAGAGAAGCAGAAAGCAAAATTCATCTACGGCGTTCTGGAAAAGCCTTTCCGTAACTACTATAAGAAGGCAGACAGAATGAAAGGCATGACTGGTGAAAACTTGATGACCATGCTTGAGGCCAGACTGGACAGCGTTGTTTTCCGTATGGGCTTCGCAAGAACCAGAAGAGAAGCAAGACAGGTTGTTGACCACAAGCACATTCTGGTAAATGGCAAGTGCGTAAACATTCCTTCTTACCAGGTAAAGGCTGGTGACGTGATCGAAGTGAAGGAAAGCGCTAAGACCATGCAGAGATACAAGGACATCCTTGAGGTAACTGCAGGCAGACTGACTCCCGAATGGATGGATGTAGAAAAAGAAGCATTCAAGGGCACTGTTAAGCAGCTTCCTACCCGTGAAATGATCGATGTTCCGGTAGACGAGATGCTTATCGTCGAGTTGTACTCCAAATAATTAGAAGATAACTGTCCATCTCAGATTGTTCATAAAGGAGGGTATTTACAGTGTTTGATTTTGAAAGACCCAATATTGAGGTTGCCGAAATTTCCGAAGATAAGAAGTATGGCAAGTTCGTGGTGGAGCCTCTGGAAAGAGGATATGGAATTACCCTGGGCAATTCGCTGAGAAGAATCATGTTGTCTTCCTTACCCGGTGCAGCAGTTAGCCAGGTGAAAATCGAAGGCGTGCTGCACGAGTTCAGTTCCATTCCCGGCGTGAAGGAAGATGTAACTGAGATCATCATGAATATCAAGTGTCTTGCAATCAAGAACAGCAGTGAGACCAACGAGCCTAAGACCGCATACATTGAGTTTGAGGGCGAAGGCGTGGTACACGCTTCCGATATTCAGGCTGATCAGGATATCGAAATTCTGAATCCGGATCTTGTCATCGCTCATTTGAGCGGTGGCAAGGACTGCAAGCTTTACATGGAGCTGACAATCACCAAAGGCAGAGGATATGTAAGTGCTGACAAGAACAAGAGCGATGATCTTCCGATCGGTGTTATCGCTGTTGATTCCATTTACACTCCCGTTGAGAGAGTAAATATGGCAGTACAGAATACCCGTGTCGGTCAGGTGACAGACTATGATAAGCTGACCCTGGATGTTTATACGAACGGCACACTGGCTCCCGATGAGGCTGTCAGTCTGGCTGCGAAGGTACTCAGCGAGCACCTGAGCCTGTTCATCGATCTTTCGGAGAATGCCAAGACCGCAGAGGTTATGGTAGAGAAGGAAGATGACGAGAAGGAAAAGGTATTGGAGATGAGCATCGATGAGCTTGAGCTCTCTGTTCGTTCTTACAACTGCCTGAAGCGTGCTGGTATCAACACGGTTGAAGAGCTGATCAATAAGACCCCGGAAGACATGATGAAGGTTCGTAATCTGGGCCGCAAATCTCTCGAAGAAGTACAGGCAAAAATCAGCGAGCTGGGTTTCCATTTCAGACCCAGTGAGGAGTAAGGCAAATTCAGAAATGGGTTTGTGCAGCCGGTGAACACCGGTTGACTCTAAAAGCTATATCGCATTTTATAAATAGGAAAGTTCGGTCGGCGGTAAGTCCAAAAGGCACGTCCGGTCGTAAAACATGATTGGCGTAAACAAACATTCGGTGAGTAAGACCAAAGGGCATGGCCGGATGTACCAGGATTGAAAGGAAAATAATACAATGGCAAAGTATAGAAAATTAGGCAGAACATCTGATCAGAGAAAGGCTCTGTTAAGAAGCCAGGTAACCAGCCTGCTGTACAGAGGTAAAATCGTTACCACTGAAGCTAAGGCAAAAGAAATCCGTAAGATCGCTGAGGGCATCATTGCGCTGGGCATCAAGGAGAAAGATAACTTCGATACCGTTACCGTTACTGCTAAGGTTGCCCGCAAGGACAAAGACGGCAAGAGAGTAAAAGAAGTTGTAGATGGCAAGAAGGTTACCGTTTACGATGAAGTTCAGAAGGAGATCAAGAAAGATCAGCCTTCCAGACTGCATGCAAGACGTCAGATGCTGAAAGTATTCTATCCTGTTACTGAGGTTCCTGCCGCAGCAGCTGGTAAGAAGAAAAACACCAAGAAGATCGATATGCCTGCAAAGGTATTTGATGAAATCGCTCCCAAGTACGCAGACCGTAAGGGTGGTTACACCAGAATCGTTAAGATCGGCCAGCGTAAGGGCGATGGTGCAATGGAAGTTGTACTGGAGCTGATCTAATCAGAGATTTTCAAATTAAATAATGGTATGTTTTCCAATCGGAGAGCAAATCATTCTGAAGAAATGGAGAGCCGGATAAGACGGCGGACTGAAAATGTCTGTCGAGTTTATCCGGCTCTTTTTATAGACTCACAGGCGAAGCTGTGAGAGACGTCCTTCTCCTTTGAGATATTTTTTATAGATCAGGAAGAAGGCAAGGCTGGAAGAGAAGAAGCAGAGCGTGTCTGCGATGGGTTCCGCGTAAAAGCACATCTTTGCGGCGAAAAAGAGGGGAAGCAGACAGGTTGCTGCAAAATACTCGCTTTTCCGCAGCAGGGATAAAAACAGGGACAGCTTTGTCAGGCTCATGGCAGTCAGGGCATCTACAAAGACATACTGGAAGCTCAGCGGGATAACGCCGAGGGTAAAGATCTGAATGCCCCAGACAGAAAGAGATGCGTATTCCGGGTTTTGGGTGAAAATTCGGACAAAATACTGCGGAACAAAACGGGACAGCAGGAACATAAACGTCGTAAAACCGATGCATAAAAGCAGGACGCAAAGTACAATTTTGCGGATGCGCTCAACCTTTCCGGCACCCATGTTGAAGCTGATGAGGGGCTGGGAGCCTCCGGTGATGCCGAGCATCGGCGAGGTGATGAGCAGCATGTAGCTCTGTACGATGGTTGCGCAGGTGATGAGAGTGTCTCCGTATTCCGGACCGCCAAAATGCTGCAGGACTGCATTTAGGGCAATGATGATCACGCTGTCGGTTGCAAGAATTAAAAACGGAGAAAAGCCCATTTTCAGGATGCGTACTGCGGTAGAACGCCGGATCGGTGCCAGTGTCAGGGGAATGGGCATTTTTTTCTGTTTCAGCGTCAGCAGGACAAAAACACAGGAAGACAACTGCGCGAGGACGGTAGCGAGAGCAGCACCTGCAATATTCATATGCAGCAGAAAGATAAATACGGGATCCAGTACGATGTTGACAACCGCACCGATCAAGGTTGTTGCCATCCCAAGCCCCGGATATCCCTGCGCGGTGATGAAATAGTTCATGCCCATGGACAGCAGAGCAAAGAACGTGCCGAGGGTATAAATCGTCATGTAGGTATTGGCGTAGGGAAATGTTGTTTTGCTTGCGCCGAACCATTGAAGAAGCGGAGCTTTCAGCAATAGAAACAAAATGGTAAGCGCAGCAGAAAAAACGAGCAGCATGGAAAAGCTTGTACCAAGGAGATTTTTTGCTTTTTCCTGATCCTTTGCTCCGAGACGCATCGAAAACAGGACGGAACCGCCGATGCCGATCAGCGTTGCAAAAGAAGAAAGCAGCGTGATGATGGGCGCGCAGATGCCGGCGCCTGCCAGGGAAACATCTCCGATCTGCGGGATATTTCCGATATAAATGCGATCAACGATGCTGTAAAGAACGTTGACAAACTGCGCGAACATAAAGGGGATCGAGGTTCGCAGAACCAGTCCCGGTACAGAGTCGTTTCCGAAATCATTAGAGTGTTTTTTCATAAGAATGCTTCAATCCTATATAAAAGTGTTTATGCGGACGGGTGTATTTTGCCGGAGATGAAGAAAAATTCAACAAGGATCATGCCGATGGTGTTCGTCGAAAACCCGGTACGCAGGATGATTATACAGCAGTGTGATAAAAGCCGCAACAGGATTGTCCTTGCCATTCAGGAGGTGTGCTGTTAAAATGGAACAGGATTGACCCCGATTTTTCTGGAAACATGGAGACGAGAGGAAAACATGAGCATCATAAAGACGAAACATTTAAGTTATCATTATATCCGTCACGATGAGGAAGGCAATGTGGAAGGCGAAGTTCCGGCGGTAAAGGATGTAAATCTTTCGGTGGAGCCGGGCGAATTTATTGCGATCCTGGGACATAACGGTTCCGGCAAGTCGACGCTGGCGAAGCATTTTAATGCGCTTTTGCTGCCGTCGGAGGGCTGTATTGTTGTGGATGGCATGGACACGGCAGATGAGAACCATACCTGGGATGTGCGCAGCACTGCCGGGATGGTATTTCAGAATCCGGACAACCAGATCATCGGGCAGGTCGTGGAGGAGGATGTTGGCTTCGGACCGGAAAACCTCGGTGTGCCGACAAAGGAAATCTGGGAACGAGTGGAGGAAAGCTTAAAAGCAGTCGGAATGTATGAATATCGAAAATATTCTCCGAACAAGCTTTCCGGCGGACAGAAGCAGCGCGTTTCCATCGCGGGCGTGCTTGCGATGCATCCGAAATGTATTGTGCTGGACGAGCCGACGGCAATGCTGGATCCCAACGGGCGCAAAGATGTCATAAGGGCGGCTCGTGCACTGAATGACGTGGAAAATGTCACGATTATCCTGATTACCCATTATATGGAAGAGGTTATTTATGCCGACCGGGTGTTTGTAATGGATGAAGGCAAGGTTGTGATGCAGGGAACGCCGCGGGAGATCTTTTCCCAGGTGGAACGGTTGAAGCATTTGCGTCTGGATGTACCGCAGGTTACATTACTCGCCTATGAGCTGCAAAAGAGCGGACTGAAGCTGCCGGATGGCATTCTGACAGCACAGGAGCTGACGGAGGAGTTAAAAAAGCTGTGTACAGGCAGCAAAACAGGCGCATCGAATAACAGACAAATGCCTGTAAAGTGAGGAAACAATGGGATTAAAACTGGAGCATGTAAGTTATTTATATGGAACGGATACGGAGCTTTTGGTGCGTGCGCTGGATGATGTGAATCTGGAAATTCCGGACGGTCAGTTTATCGGACTGATCGGCCATACCGGTTCCGGAAAATCGACGCTGGTGCAGCATCTGAACGGGCTTTTAAAGCCGTCAGAGGGAACGATTCTTTTTAACGGTGAAAATATCTGGGCGCAGGATTATTCGAGAAAGACGCTGCGCAGCAAGGTCGGGCTGGTTTTTCAGTATCCGGAGCATCAGCTGTTTGAAACGGATGTATTTGCAGATGTCTGCTATGGACCCAAAAACCTCGGGCTGGAGCAGGGAGAGATCGAGCGGCGTGCAAAAAAGGCACTGGAGCTGGTGGGTTTTCCGGAAGAATTTTTCGGACAGTCCCCGTTTGAGCTTTCCGGCGGACAAAAACGGAGAGTAGCAATTGCAGGTGTGCTTGCAATGGAGCCGGATATATTGGTGCTGGATGAGCCGACAGCAGGACTTGATCCGAAGGGCAGAGACGAAATATTAGGGCAGATTTCTCATTTGCAGAAGGAAACAGGCATCAGCGTGGTGCTGGTTTCCCACAGCATGGAAGATGTGGCGAATTATGTGGAGCGCATTATTGTGATGAACAAGGGAAAGGTGATGTTCGATGACGTACCGCACCGGGTTTTTTCCCATGTAAAGGAGCTGGAGGCAGTCGGACTTGCCGCACCGCAGGTGACCTATATTCTGCACCAGCTAAAGGACAATGGCTTTGACGTGGATCCTTCTGCGACAACGATTGAGGAAGCAAAGGAGACGATTCTGCAGGCAGTGAGGAAGAACAGCAAATGATTAGGGATATTACACTTGGACAATATTATCAGACGGATTCCGTGCTGCATAGGCTGGACTGTCGGGTAAAGCTCGTAGGGACGCTTGCATTTATCATTTCCCTGTTTGTGGTGAATAACGTATGGGGATATCTGTTGGCGGCACTGTTTCTGACATTGTGCATTCGGTTATCGAATGTGCCCTTTAAATTTATGGTAAAGGGTATGAAATCAATCGTATTTCTGATGCTTTTTGCGGTTGTGTTTAACCTTTTTCTGACGCCCGGAACGCCGGCTGTGACGATCTGGAAATTGAAAATCACATGGGAAGGCATTGAGATGGCATCCAAGATGGCGGTTCGTCTGATAATGTTGATCATCGGTTCATCGCTGATGACCCTGACAACTACGCCGAATCATCTGACGGACGGCCTGGAAAGCCTGTTGAATCCGCTTAAAAAACTTAAGGTGCCGGTGCACGAGGTTTCCATGATGATGTCCATCGCGCTCCGTTTTATCCCGATTTTGCTGGAAGAGACAGACAAGATCATGAAAGCACAGATCGCGAGAGGCGCGGATTTTGAAAATGGAAGTCTGATCCAGCGGGCAAAGGCGATGGTTCCTTTGTTAGTGCCGCTGTTTATCGCTGCGTTTCGGCGCGCAAATGACCTTGCCATGGCGATGGAAGCCAGATGCTACCGCGGCGGCGAGGGGAGGACAAAGATGAAGCCGCTCGTTTATCGAAAGCAGGACTATATGGGCTATGGATTTCTGGTCGCCTATCTGGTGGCAGCGGTTCTGATCGGGAGGGTGCTTCTGTAATGGAGACGATGGAAATACGAAAAAAGCGCCGCATTTGTCTGGTGGTGGCATATGACGGGACAAATTATCAGGGCTGGCAGATACAGCAAAATGGCAATACCATCGAAGCGGAGTTAAACCGTGCGCTGTCTGCCCTGACAAAGGAACCAATTGAGGTTTCCGGTGCGAGTCGTACGGATTCCGGTGTCCATGCGCGCTGCAATTACGCGGTATTTGATACCGCCGTCCGGATGCCCGGGGATAAATTTTCCTACGCATTGAACCAGCGTTTGCCGGAGGATATTCGGGTTCGAAAATCCTATGAGGTTTCACCAGACTGGCATCCGCGCAAATGCAGCAGTAAAAAGACCTATGAATACAGGATTTTCAATGACGAATTTCCGGATCCGCTCTGCCGACTGTATACACATTTTACCTATACAAAGCTGGATATAGACAGGATGAGTGCGGCAGCAGGATATCTTATCGGAGAGCATGATTTCAAAAGCTTCTGCAGTATTCATGCGCAGACAGAGACCACGGTCCGGACGATCACAGATCTTTCGGTAAAAAGAGAGGGCAGCCTGATCACGATCCGGGTGACCGGTACAGGATTTCTTTATAATATGGTACGGATCATTGCAGGAACGTTGATAGAGGTCGGGAACGGCAAATACCCGCCGGAGCACATAAAAGAGATCCTCCAGCACTGTGACAGAAGCTGTGCCGGACCGACTGCCCCGGCACGGGGACTGACGCTGGTGGAGTATGAGTTTTTGTGATGCAAGGATTTTCGGGACGAAAGGTTTCAAGAATGCAAGGCGGTTTGTAACTGCATGAAAAGTGTTGTAAAATAGCGAAAAATTCTAATAAAAAAAGATTGACACAAGAGGTTGTGTAGCATATAATTATCAAATGTGGCGGTCTGAAAATGTTTTACCTGCCCCGGAAAAGCATTTTATCAAAAACAGACCTGTATTCGTTCAATTCCCGGTTCGGATACGCGCAGCGAATGACCTGTAGATTGTATGGAGGTACACTATGAAAACATTTATGGCTAACCCGGCTAAAATTGATAGAAAATGGTATGTAGTAGACGCAGAGGGCAAGACCCTTGGCCGTCTGGCATCTGAAGTAGCTAAAGTACTGAGAGGCAAGAATAAGCCTGAGTACACCCCTCACGTTGATACCGGCGATTATGTAATCGTTGTGAATGCAGAAAAGATCCATGTAACAGGCAAGAAGCTGGATCAGAAGATTTATTATCATCATTCCGACTATGTTGGCGGTATGAAGGATGCAACTCTGAGAGAAAAGCTGAACAAGAAGCCTGAGCAGGTTATTGAGTTAGCAGTGAAAGGAATGCTTCCCAAGGGACCTTTAGGAAGACAGATGTTCACCAAACTTCACGTTTATGCTGGCCCTGATCACAAGCATGAGGCACAGAAGCCTGAAGTACTGACATTTTAACTAAAGGATCGAAAAGGAGGAATTAGAAAATGGCTAACGCAGCAAAATATTACGGAACTGGAAGAAGAAAAAGCTCCATTGCCAGAGTATACCTGGTACCCGGCAACGGCAATGTGACAATCAATAAAAGAAGCATTGATGAGTATTTCGGTCTGGAAACTCTGAAAGTAATCGTTCGTCAGCCTCTGACAGCTACTGACACAGCTGACAAAAGAAAACCAAGAAGCGGTTAAAAACGTCATGATTGGCATGACGATGGCACAGGGTTTAACGCTTAATAAGCCAGCATAAGAAAGAAGGTGATTTTGATAAGTCGGGTATTTTATTTATGCAATGGAAAGAAAAAAGATTGCAAAAAAAGAACTTGCTACCAAAAAGGCGGAATATGCAGACACACAACAGACATTAATTATGCAACCAACTTTGAAAGAAAAGGAAATAACGGAACGGACACTGTTTATGAAAAAGAGGACGTTTCTTTTCTACAAAACGTCCTCAACTGGCTAAATAAAATTAGACAAAAACGATAAAACGTCCTTTAGACCGTTTTTAAATCTGTTTTCCATGTAAATAATAGTTGGGTCGCAGAGCGAAATATCATTCGCTAAATCGTCACCGGGATAACAGGAAATATATCCCTTTGCATACAACTTCCAACACAAATCAGAGATATAGTCAGAGGACATATCAAGCGAAAACAGTTCGTTAAGTTGGTCGGAACTTTCAAAGTAATTTGCCTGTTTTGCACAAAGAGCAGGCTGACGATTTAATACCTCTTTGTACATAGAAACTAACAGGCGTTGCTGTTCTTTAGTTAAATCATTTATAACGGTTCACCTCCTTCATTTATGAAATGGCTGCACATTTATTATATGACAAGGAAACATTTTAAGGCAAGAATAAAAAGAAAGCGGGTAATTACATGACAAAAGCAGAGAAAAGAGCATTTCTCTTAAATGAAATTTTTGACGAAGAGAAAAGACGGACGGAAGTAGAAAAGAAAGCGGAAGAACTGCATATAGCAGGAAAACCGCAGGAAGCTGTTGAACTCTTAAATAATTTAGATGACAGCATTTTACTGGGGCTTCGCGAGAAGCTGAAAAGGCTTGACGAGACCCCAGAAGAAACAGCACCAAGCGAAGAACCGGAGCAGGGCAAACAGGCAGCAGAAACCGAGGGAATAGCCCCGGAAGTAAGAAAACGGATTCTTGAACTTTGTGAAAAGAATCCACGAATAATGCGCGGGAATTTCGTTTTTAATCAAGACGAAGAAGCAAGAACAATGACAAAAAAGATAATAACGGATTTGCTTGAGATAAAGCCACTTACCACGGCAAAAGCAACAGCAATCCTAGAAGATGCGGCGGGCATCTTAAAAGAAGCCGCCGCAAAAAGAACATTTTAAAAAAGGACGGTAAAAAATGACGGAAGAAAGAAAAGCTTATTTAGATAAAATTCTTGAAAAAAGAAGAAGAAAAAAAGAAAAAATTCTGAATGAACTGTATATCAAAGCACAGGAAAAGCAGACATTAGAGCACACGATTGAAAACCTCGAAAGCTGGAACTTTGACGGAGAGAAACAGGAAAAGGCAAAAGAAGCGGTTACAAAGCTGCATGAAATTAATTTGCAGCTTTCGGACGAGGTAGAAGAATTGGAAAAAACATTGCTGGGAAAAGAACCGGACACGCCGGAAGAAACGGACGGTGATGAAGAATGAACCACAGACAATGGAAAAAGGCATATAAAAAGAGGTATGGACACAATCCACCCAGTAAAAGGAACAGCCGGGCAAAAGAAAACATAATACCGCAATTTACAATACCGCAAGCCACGGCGCCGCAATTTAAGATGCCGGACATTTCGGAAATCGTATCGAAAATTTTTGAAACGCTGGGTAATGCGTTTGCAAATGCGGCAGAAGCAAGCAAACGCATTGCAGAAGATTTAAAAAGGAGCACGGACTAAATGGAAAAACAAGAAAAACGTGCAATAGAGATATTGCAGACGTTCGCAAGCAAAGACCCATATCAACTCGGATATAGCGGAGGTAAAGATTCAGACGTAATTTTACATCTTGCGAAGAAAAGCGGCGTTCTATTTACGGCTGTGCACAACCTTACAACGGTAGACGCGCCGGAAACGGTGCGTTATATACAGAGTAAGAAAGATGTAATAATCCAAAGACCACGGCTGTCGATGTGGCAGTTAATAGAAAAAAAGAAAATGCCACCAACGCGCTTGTGCCGGTACTGTTGTGCGGAATTAAAAGAAAAAAGTGGAAAAGGTAAAAAAACGATAACTGGCGTGCGAGCAGCAGAAAGCAGAAGCCGCGCAAATAACCACGGGATTATAACATTTCCGCAGCCGACCGCAGCAATGCGCCGAATGGAAAAAGGAGAAATGGAAACGAACGCAAAAGGCGGATTGATTCTAAATTACGAAAATTCGGAAAGTCACAGAACAGTAGAAAACTGCTACAGGACAAACAAAACGCTAGTAAATCCCATATTAGATTGGGAAGACGACTTTTTGTGGTGGTACATACGGCACGAGCAAATTGAAATAAATCCGCTGTATAACAATGGATTGCCGGGCGGTTGCAAGAGAATCGGTTGTATTGGCTGCCCCATGGCAGGAAAAAAGGAAAGACTACAGGAGTTTGAAAAGTATCCGGCATACAAAAATATGTATCTGCAAGCGTTTACAAGAATGTTAAAACACAGAAAAGAAAACGGAAACGAAAAGGGATGGAAAACTGCACAAGATGTATTTGATTGGTGGATTGAAGATGAGGACATAAAAGGGCAGATAAAAATGAATTTTGACGACCGAAA
>ERZ773157.983-NODE-983-length-30013-cov-8.334468_pt1 | contig 30013 bp, 29 predicted proteins | sample MGYA00511480_ERZ773157 | MGnify/ENA primary metagenome ERZ773157 (study PRJEB29015, sample SAMEA2737863) | human gut metagenome | biome: human gut; feature: human-associated habitat; material: faeces | place: China | collected 2012 ... | reverse complement strand
CCATGAACCGTCAGTTTGGCTTTTACATGAAGCACAAGACGGCTATGAAGAATAATCTTATTGGCATCCTTGACCAAACCTATCCTGGTGTTAATACTTACTTTGACAGTCCTGCACGCAGTGACGGCAGCCAGAAATGGGTTGATTTTGCATCTACATACTGGCATGTGGACTGTATCCGTAAAATGTCCCTAAATGCCTTTATCGACCATTATCAAAACTGGTGTAAACGCAAGAAGTACAACTTCAGTCAGTCAAAAGCTGAAGAAATCTATGGAAAAGCAAAGGAACTTGTTCCTGTACTTCCAAAGGATGCCATTACAAAGCTTATTATCAAGCAGGCTGTAGACCAGCTTAATAGTGCCTCTGCAACGGTTGAATCACTATGCACACTTATGAATGAAACTGCTTCCCAACTTCCCGAATACCCTGTCGTTATGGCTATGAAAGGGGTTGGTTCCTCTGATCTTAGAAAGACTTTATTTCAGGTAATGGATGTCTTAATAAAAACACACCCTCAGGATGATCCTGTGTATCAGTTCATAGACAGGAAGCGGGCACAAGGTAAGCCTTACTATGTCTACATGACTGCAGGTGCCAACAAGTTTCTAAGAATCTAATACGGACGAGTGAAAGAATATCTTTCATCTCTTCCAGAATCCTAATCATCATTATGATTTTCAGACCAGCACTGGTGTGGTGGTCTTATTTTGATACCTAATTTTCAACCTGTATAAAATTTTCAATGTTCTTCAATTTAGCCTTGACTTTTTATTTGCAGGCTAGATTATATATTCTATTATCAATCCCTTGTAAATCTATCAGCAAGCAAATACACAAGACCGCTTGCTAATACCATACCGAAACATTTAGCCATTTCTTTCTGATATGCTGGCATTGACTTTTGTAGAAGTCCTACATCAATACCACAGATATTTTTTAATGGGACTTCAATGCCACAATCATATTTAAGTGCATATGTCATGCATCCCATAGCTTTTTCAAATGGAATATCAAACTGTTTCATAAGTTCATTCAAGCTATTCCATGTTTTTTCCACTTTGAATCTATCATATCCCATGCCTGTAAACATATGGATGTACGTATTCTTCTGTGCTTCTTCGTCTGAAATATCTGTATCTACATCTATATCTGCCAAGAAATCCTTGCACATAAATACAATATCATCAAATTTGATAATTTCATTGGCATAACTCCATACGCTTTTAGATGTATCAAGACAAATAGCCATAACTGGTTCAGAATTCTCGGTTTCACTAAACATCCCGATAGATTTAACAGTTCCTGCAAATTCCTCATTATCTATGTAGCAAACCACCTTATCCCCTTCATAAAATCTTTCTATTACTCCTTCGTATGTAAATTCTATATACTTCTTTGCTTCAATCTTTTTCATTACTCCGTTTTCCTCCATCATGTTAATTTCTTATGTTGTTCCACATTATCGCTTAATTTACAAATCGCTTCATAACAAGATAATCTTGATTTTAAGTTTTCTTAACAAAATCTGTTATTGGTTGTTGAAATAGAGCTCATCACTCCATGTCTAGCCCTTACGCCATAACCATCTTTTCTTCACTTTAATATTCTCTAACTCTTTTCGTAACTTTGCCATATCTTCCGCAAATTCTTTATTTATACGCTGATATTCCAATTTTTCAATGTGCAAATCCCTAATAACCTGTTCCATTTCTTCACGATACTTGTCACCAAGAGATTCGTTATTCATCTGATCTATGTTCCGAAGCCGCTCATTCTCAGCGGTCAATCTTTCAATCTCATGTATATATACTTCTATTTTTTCGTCCATTTTAGCTCCTTTTAGATAGGAGAGCGGCACGAAACCGCCCTCCACAATCTTAATACTTATAAATTCCACTCATATTGTTATTTAAGCTACCGGCTGTTGCATCTCCCCAAAATCTCTGCAATTTCTTGTCCTGTTGCATTGCCGCAATAAGTCCGGCAGAGAATTCTTTCGGATCTGTAACATTAGGAAGTTCGATATTGTCAATATTGAGTGTCAAGTCTCCTGTACGTACCTTAGTAGCTGGCACGTTAGTTGGTCGAATCATATCAACCAAATTATTATTATAGTCTACAAGGTCGGGCAAGAAGTCTACGAACTGGTCAAACAGATCAGCATTATATGGAGTCAACACTTCTTCACCCTTTTTGAGAGTGTTGATCGTAACCCCATCATCACCGTTCATACGTACAATGTTCTGTAAATCTCCGACACGTCCACCCTGAGAAAATCCCTGTAGATACTTGAGTTTGCTTTTAGGAATCCATACACCGTTCAATGCTTTTGTCGCACTCTTTAATTTAGCATTGCCGTTTTGGTCAATCGCAGCGATAGTAACCGCATGTGCGGCTTTTGTCGTATGACCCTTATCACCTTTTTTTACACCACCAGCTAATGCATAATCGTAATACGTTGCACCTTTCTTAAGAGTTCCCTTTTTACCAATGTCGTTGTAAGATACTTTACCGTCACCTTGATTAATCTTGGTAGCGATACCCCCATTAATAAAGTTGTATGAACCCTTCGTTGATGATCCGAAATTCTTTTTAGCTTCCTCCGCTTTTTTATGATTAGCCTGTGCAGTACCCTCGGCAACAGAATTCTTTTCTTTAAGCTGTTGCTTTGCAAAATCTGTCACCTGTTTAATAGCATCTTTGGAATCCTCCTGAGACTTCTTATCAGCCTCGGCATTAGCATCCTTATCCGTTGTGTTATTACCGTTCTTAATGAAGTTCAGCAACGAATCAGAGAGAGTAAATCCAAGCTGTTTTGCCAACTCGATAATTTTCTCACCGCTTACGCCGGAGTTGACAGTAATTGCCGTGATGATCTTGTCAACAAGACCGTCAACATGATCCATCTGATCGTCAATAAAGTCTTGAAAATCGTCTGTTAAATCAGTCAAGATGTTCTCAATATCAGACATACGCTTATCATATTCCGTATCTTCAAGCTGTTCCTTGGCATCTTTAAGAGACACCTGTAACTTCTGAATTCTTGCACGACCTTCTTCGGACGTATCACCATTCAGTGCAGCAAGCTGTTTCTGAATAGTAGTGATATTCTTCGTCTGCTCGGCAATATTCTTATTGTACTCACGGAGATCTTTTGCGCTGTCAAGAGTCTTCTTGTACTTCTCAATCAGTTCATTTAATGCATCAAGCTGCTTGTTAAGCCCATCCTCGATGAGCGATTTAATAGCATCCTTGAGAGAATATACCTGCGATTCGGCATCACGCATACTTTCAGTGAGAGACTGATTCTTCGTAATAAACTCCTCATAACCCATATCTCCACGTTTATACTGTGCATCCAAATCAGCCAAAGATTTCTTATACTCATCAACCTTAGCCATATTGTTTTGAATCTCAAATACATCAGACGTCAGCGTACCAAGACCCTCTCCGGTAATATTTCCGTTCTTGTCAAATGAGTCCTTATAGCCCATAATGGTCTTGTAAAACTCGGCTTCATTATTACGTTCGTCGATACGAGTCTGTGTAAATTCATCCAGTGCATACTTAGCTTCGCGTATCTGTTTAGCTGTGTTAGCAATATCGGTGTTCATCTGCTCGATATTACGATCTGCTGTCCAGATCTGTTTCGTCATTTCACGATACTGCTCGCTATCAAGCTTGAGACCATTTGCAATGGCTTCCTGTCTTTTCTTGATAATGCTATCACGTTCCGCTTCGAGACTCTTCAAACTGTCTTTCTGTGAGTTCTGAAGATTTTGATAAAATGCTTTGCCGGCATAATGCCCTTTGGCTTCAGACAGAGACACGGCGTTGTTGATAGAATCAGTACGTTGTTGATATCCTGTTTGCTGATATTCATATTCAGCCACAACGTTATCAAACTGTGCTTTCAGCTTTTCATTCAGCTTATCCTGATATTCGTTCTGTAAACGCTTCTGCTCGGTAATATTACCCTCTTTTTTTGCAATAGCAATCAGCTTATCATACTGATTTTTCAGTACAGGTATTGATTTGGACAATAAAGAATTCTTCTTAGTCAGATTAGTAGTAGAAGAGGACTGAGCTTCGTATAAGCTTACGGTTGCTTCATATTCATCAGCATAATTCTGCAAAATCTGAACTTCCGTTTCACGCTGCTCTTTCTTCTTCTGTGCTTTAAGCTCGGCTGCTTTTACATCATTGTTCTCCAACTTAGCCTGTTTAATCTGGTAATCATAGCTAGTTGCAATGTGCTTAAGGGTATCCTTTAAGACCTTTTCTTTTGATTTTGCTGTTGTAAGATTCTCAATATCAGCTTCGTTACGAGACTTACGAGCATCCGCATCATCAATATGTAACTGATAACGATCCGAAAGATTCTCACGCATTGCATTACGTGTCTCTTCTTTGCTTTTCTTCTGATCCTGTGCCTTATCCCAATAATCCTGATAATTTTGGATTCTAGTTGCCGTCTTTTCGCCGTAAGTAGCAATAAGCTGTTTAAGACTGCCGGAAATACGACCATTCTGCACCGCTTTCTTCAAACTAGAAGATAACTTAACGCTATTCGCTTTAGCAAGATATTTTTTCTCAGCCTTATTCTGATAATCATATTGCTTTTTGAGAATATTATATTGAGATTTCAGACTTGCTTCTTGTTTTTGCAGCGTTTTCAGACTGTTAGTGCCAAATAGGTTTTCAGCTTTAGCCTTGATGAGATCAAGAGTAGAAGATACCCTGTTAAGCGCACGCTCGATCCAGTCAATCGTCTGCTTAGAAGATGAGGATTTCTTACTACCTTTACCGGATGAAGATGATGTATCAGTAATTTTAGGTTTAACTTTTGATTTAACCTTAGAGTTTGCCTTATCATTAAGCTTCTTCTTTGCAGCATCTACTTCTTTTTGTGCCATCGCCAATTGAGCCTGAACAACATCTTGCGGTAATCCTCCAGACTTACCCTGCTCAAAAGCATATTTAGAAGAAGATAATGCATTTAATGCGCTAACAGCAACACCTACTGATTCTACTAAATCAGTAATGGCATCAAGATCATCGTCAAAACTTAATTTAGAACCGTTCGTTAATTGCTTCTGCAATGCAAGATTATATAATTCTGCTCGCAATTGAGCAGTATATCCTTTTTCTTCAGCAAATCGGTTGATTTCCTCTACAGACTGATCGGTTAAATCCTCGCCTGTTTCTTTGGCGTAAAGCTTCTGTGCAGACAATACCTTATGTTTGTTTGACAATATTTGCGTAACAACAGCTTCGGCGTTGGCTACACCCATATTATCTAAACTTGAAATATAATAATCTTTATTAGTATCATTTAACTGTGCTAGAAAATTATTATCATTAACCCACTCCGTAGCAAGTTTATTAGCGGCTTTTTGACATTCTTCCATGGTAGACTTACCGTTACCCATGGTCTTTTCAAATTCTTTCCAAGAATCTAAGCCTTTTACATTCTCATCAAAACCTGCAAGAACATCAGGACTTATTCCTTGGTCTTTAGTCTTTTTATTTTTTAAGTTTTCTTTCTTTTGCCCAAGAACTTCTGAAATGGATTTGATGCCAGTTTCCATACCGTTCAACTGATCTGATTTTGTGACAAATTTATTCAGATAAGTAGTTGCATCCTTGATTGATATGCCAATATCTGTAAATTTGTCTGCCACAGAAGATTTCTCAAATGTGTCTTCCGTCAAACGCCCCGCTTTAGCCAATTCCAATAGGTTTTCTTTTTCCTTAGCAATAGCTTGATCGGCTTCTGAGCTACCAGAACCAGCATTGTTCCAAACCTTTGTAAAGGCATTACTTTTAATCTTTTCAAGTTTGGCATTTGCAGCATCGAGTTTATCATTTGCTTCTTTAGGATCAACTCCTTCTGCATAATATGCTGCTTGAGCTTCCGTATAATCTTTTAGTGCTTTCTGAACTCGCTTTGTGGCTTTTGCAATTCTCTTTGCTGTTGGATCCTGAGTGTCTTTCTGTGTGGTTTCTTGTAACTGTTTGATATTTTCTGTTGTATTCTCAACTGCACTACTCAAATCACCATAGTAGCTTGAAAACTGTGGTACTGTAGAAAGATAGCTGTTTATGGCATTTTCAACATCTTCCTGTGATCCAATAAATTCATCACTGCCTTGTGCTGTTTTTATCAGATTATCTCTAAAGGCATTAAATTCTTCCTCTGTATCTGGCAATTCTGTTCCCTTTAGAGCTATTAGTGTTTGCTGTTGTGCAACATTTTTATTTAAATCTGTAATAGCATCATTATAACCATCAACAAATTCCTTCATTTCCTGTGAACGGTTATAAATCTGATCGAATACAGGATTATTTTTCAGTTCTTCCTCTGTAAACTGATCTGACTCTCTCAATGTTGTCATCGCTTCTTGAAGTTTCTGATAATTCTCCAATATCCCTTCTATTGTGGAATCATCACCAGTTAATACTAATGATCCACCACCTGTACCATATGAACCATCACTAATGATACCGGCTTTATTTAATACATCATATGCCTTTACTGCATCATCACCACCTGATGATAAAAGGTTTCTGTCTGTTATACTATACCAATGTTCATAGCCAGCACCGATATCTTTCAATTCATCCTCTGCTGCTTTTACGCCAGCTAAAAGGTCATTTTCTTTTTCTCCTAGCTCTTGGAGGGTTAAATTTTTGATTGCTTCATCCAGTGAACCATATTTAGAAATCAATGAATCAACATTTTCGCCCTCCGCACCAAGTTTCTTGATAAGTTCATCCTGTACTGTCATAAGTTCTTCTTTTGATGAAGAATCTGTTTTTATAGCTTCTGATAATGACAGATATTTTCCTGTCAGTTCAGAAATCTCATTTGATAATGTACTTGCTGTATCTGCTGCATCTTTGGCTTTCTGTCTCGCTTCATCTGCTTTCTGATTTGCAGTGCTTACTACAGATGAAATCACCCCGACCGCTGTACTAATTGCCATGATTGTAATACCCACTGGATTGCTCATAAATGCAGCTTTCAGACTTGCTCCAAATCCTTTTACTGCCGCCGTTAGACTAAACGTACTTGCTGTTGCAGATGCATTTGCCGTTGTTTGTGCCTGTGTGGACTGTATAAGCCCCATCTGTGTAAGTTTCGCCTGCGCCTGTGCTTGTGTAAGTCCAATTGTACGCAAAATTGCGATCTTGTCTGAATTACTTAATGCCGTGCTTGCTAGCACTTGCTTTAACTGTGTTTCGGATAAACCTGCTGAAACTGTTTTTAATGCTTGTAAGGCATTTTTATACTCTGCTGTACCTTTTGCCATAGAAGACATATTTTTCACAGTGTTTAAGGCTGTTCCAAAATTACTTGCCGAAATTGCGCTTGCTTTGAATGCTGTTGACAATGTTGTAATTGCCTTCACAATCCCAATTGCAACTAACCCCTTCAAAGTAGATTCTACTAGTCCAAGATTATTCACAAACTGTAATGTTGCATTCCCACAATTTAATAATGCCGTTACCGTCTGTCCACTAATAACCGATTGATAAGTTTCAGTCATAGTTGACTTAAAACGATTCAAACCAGCTTCACTTGATTCAAGATATGTGTCATACTCTTTTTGTGCCGATCCTGCTGAATTAAGACTTCTTTCATAGATTTCCTGTGCCTCAGTCATATTATTAAGAGTTGCACTGACTGCTGACGCTCTATTTTTGCCCGCTATAAGGTCTAAAAGTGCGCTTTGGTCTGTATCTGACATTTTCTGATATACCTTCGAAATATCAACAAATATATCATATATAGAACGGAATGTTTCACCATCTGCTTCTAGTATTTGAACTCCACCTTTGCCGTCAACATTGGTAAGACCTTCAATTTTGGCAGCTAATTTAGATGCGGAAGTATACACTCCATCTGTCGTTTCACCAAGTTGCTGTAGCTGTGCATCACATCCTCTTATACGAAGTGCCGCTGTACGAAGCCCCAGCGCAAGAGTATCTGCGTTCTGGAACTGTCTATTACCAGCACTCAGCAAAGCAATAAATTGGTCAACACTGGTATTTGCGTCTGAAAAGACTGAGCCTACTGTCTGTACTCCTTGTGCAATTTCTTCAGTTGTGATACTTGCTGTGTTTCCAATCTCGTTATATTTATCAATAAGTGCACCAGCTTTATCAATTACGTCGTCGTACCCATCAACTACATCATATGCCTGTACACCAGAAATAATTGCTTTCGCCGAATCGCTTGCCGACATATCACCAACATTTGATAAAACAGTAGATTTTTCTGCTAACTTATCGCTTTGAGTCTTTGTATAACCAGATTTAGAAAATTCTGTTGCACCCTCAATCAATGATTTTTGAGTTGTAGCTAATTCCTGTGCTTTCCTATTGCATTGGTCAAGATATTCTGAATAATCACCCCTTGTCAGTTCGCTCTGAACCTTTATTAAGTCAGTGTACGCCTTGTCCAATTCTAATGCTTGTGTCCATGCTTCTCTAAGCTGATGTGACAATGCCATTACTCCTGCTGTACCAGTAAATAACTCTATTGCACGCTTAAACGTCTTTTTGAATGTATCACCAAGTGTAAGACCACTCAAATTAGTTGCCTTGACTTCAGACCTCATTGCTGATAACTGTAATCTAAGATTTTGTAATTCTTTACCAGATGTTGCTAATTTTGCATTATCTAATAATGAATTATATTTTGCGGACATATTGGCATCCTTGAATAACTTTGTGTTCTGCTGTCCAAATATCTTAATATCATTGATGAGCTTATCCTTTTTAACACTCATACTGACTTGAATAGGATTTCTACTGACTGTCTTCTGTGCCTGTTGTGTTGCTTGCTGTACTGATGTAACAACACCTTTTTGATTAAATTTTCCTGTTAGATTTATCGTTCCATTCATTGACGCTAAATCTTGTTTGATTTGTGCTCTAGTCTTAGCTTTATTGAGTGTTCCTACAAGTGGAATTTTAATATCACCAAGATTTTTAGCATCGGATTTAATCTGTTCCATACTTTTTGATTTGTTAAGACCCGCAATCAGCTGTAAAATAAAATTATTCATCATTTCTCCCTTCATAATATTTTTGTATACAAATAAGCGGTTGCCGTGTTAAAGCGACCGCTTATTAAATTTGTATTTTATTAATTTTTTTCTTGGATTTTTTAAATAATAAGATTATGACTTTTCTTTAAGATTTTTCGAATTACTTCTGTGAATTCAATAGATAATCTTCCAGTTTTGAGAATAACGCTGGATATAAATTCATTTTGTTATTTTTAAACTTACTGAGTATAGCTCCATCAATACCAGTAACTTTAGAAATATATGTCTGCTTTTCCTTTTCCAAACGATCATTATATAATTCTCGTAACTCTTCCTGAGTCATCTACTCCCCCCTTCCTTATTTTGTTAAACTTCAAATATTTTTGACAAAAAAAATAATAACCAGTGCAAAATCAATCACACTGGCTTCTGTTATTATTCATTCTATGTAATTTGCATAGAAAAATGGATGTTGAGAATATAAATGATAATTAAATCAATTATAAATCAACATCCACACGCCCTCGAATACTAATACAAATTCAATTAACAAATTTGTATGATTCAGTAGAAAAAATAGTCTATTGATTGTGAAGATACGCTACTATGTTTTTCGATTACTTTGAATCAAATTACAACGGAATATCTTCTATATTTTGAATTATATTACAATATATTATTCGTGTCAAGTATTTTCGTGATTTTTTAAAATCTGGTTAAGTCTATTGTTTTCTTGTTTTAATCTGCTAATTTCTTCCTTTTGTTTCAATATCAGTTTTTCATTCTTTTCGATGGTTTTCTGATGACTTAAATGCTTAGTGAATAATTTAGGAAATTGTACTTGGAAAACTTGTTTTTGAATTTCTTCCAATAACTCATCACTAATCTTAACTGTCTCTTTTTCTATTCTACCAGCAGAAATATATTTAGTATCATTTACTTTCAATACACAATCTTTAGAAAATCCCTCGGATAATAAAGCTTGTCTATTTTTTTTATTCCCCTTTGGGTTTTCAATAGGATGATAGGATTTAGAAAAATGTTCTTTGCTAGATGTCATAGGAACAATCAAAATCTTTCCGTCCCTTTTACCTATACATAAACCATAGTGAAAATAGGCTAACTCACCATAAAAAGTTTTTCCATAATCAATATAATAAACTTTTCCTAATTCAACCGTTATATCTTTCCCATTTTTATCTTTAAATGTTCCAAATTTACTCTTTTGAATCCAATTTGCATCACTTAAAATAGTCGATGAGGAATCATACGCATTCATGTGTTTTATACCTTTTATATAATTCTCCATCAGCTGGATACCTGCCAAGATAATAGCAGAAGTCTGTCTTGTGAATTTTTTCTTGTTTTCTTCTGTGTTTTCGGAAAATCTTTTTATATCTTTTATATCTCCCCAAAACATATTAGAAGATGTTTTCATCATTTTTAGTTTCACCACCAATCATTAGTATTATTTTTCATTATATACTAATTGTCGACAGAATACTACACTTTTCTTATTTTTTGCGGACAGACCTAGTTTGAATCAGTCCGTCCACTTAATCATTGTTTATTGTTTTGAATACATTCGGTACTCTGCCAATACATTGTTGTTTGAGGACAATGTATCAGCAATTTATAATAAAAATTATCACTTGCTCAAGGTGACAATCATTATTATCGTTTTGTAGGGCAGGCATCAACGTCCTGCCCATAGTATGATATTCAAAATGTATAATAAACACTCTTTCGAGTGATATTACCGTGTGGGACTTACGCCCCACTTATAGTGTAATAATAGTAAAATCCTATAGAGGTATTATGTCTATAGGCAAACTGGAAAGCCTAAATTGATGTTGGAATCTGTACCAACGATAAATATTTTTCAAGCCTCACTGCATCATCCTGACACAAACATACTTTGCCATTTTTAAAACGTGATAACACGTCTGGTGGAATTTCTGTTTTCTGTGCAATAATCTTGGCAACAAGACCATTTTCTACTACACAAATCAGTTTATTTCTTAAATCGTTCTGGTTCATGTTACCTCCTCAATTTCTTGTTAAGAATAATTGGAAAAATTTCTTTTCTTCCTAAGTATGATTTGTCAGTTTTTTATCACACTTACATACTTTTCCCCTTTATTTTCAACATTTTATGGTATTTATGCACAATTTTTATCTACGTTTTTTATAACTTTTTCCCTGAATTTATCATTTGCGACAGCATATAGATGTTGATATTCAATATTTTTCTTAATGACTTTCGTCCCATTTTCCGGCATATTTAACATATGTATACACAAATGATTGTTTTTATCTACTTGCAATTCAATTATCTTATGATCTTGTAGCATATTCAAAATCGAGTCAAGATGTTTTCTATCTATCTTTACCAGTCTGCAAAGACTCGATCTGTTCAGCCTATTATTTTGACTTTGATACAATTTCACATCAAAACTATTAGTTTTTCTGCAAGCATAAAATAATGCCAATAACAATTTTCTTGCCTCAACACTATATTTTTCTTTTGTTGTAATCTGATTTTTGATCCATGAAATATCCTCTGAATAAATGTCTATAGATTTTTCCTTGGCAACTTCTGTTTCAAATTCAGAAATCAAAAAATTCTTGTCTCTATACTCTTTTAATGCATTTATGCTCTTTACTGCCTTTTCTCTACGCTTCTTCAATTTTGTAAGTTGTTCTTCATCTATATCACTATTGAAGTTACCTTTGCATCGTTCAATAAGCTGTTCACCAAAGCAGCCCCACAAAATAGACTTATCTTTATAACGTTTCATAAATCCTTTATCTGTATAATATATTTCAAGAAGTATATCCACAAGCTCCGAAACTTTCGGCTTAATTTCTAACAAATCAGCCCTTACCTTATCATATAATGCTATATATTTTTGGTCACGTTCTGTATCGCCGGACATACAAAAGTCGGCATCATAATAATTTTCATTGGAAATATCTGCAAATTCCTCTTGTGCATCAACCAAATAGTCTTTTATTTCCTTATATTTATTTGATGTAACATCCGGGACACTTGACATTAAAGTAGTTACGTCAAACGGTTGTTTTACTTGTATAGAGGATTTCTTCTTTGCAATCTGACTTTCCATGTAATGACAAATCATGTTCATGGTACAATCAGAATCATCAAATAAATTTTCATCCTTCTCCCCAACCAATGCAGCGTTAGTTTTCATTTCCTTTTCCATACTACGTTTCTTTCTAAATGATCTAAGATATTTCATAAAATATGGTTTTTTATGCTCTTTTAATAAAGCCTTTATTTCACTTGGCATTTCAGCTTCTTCACCATGTTTTGCATAATCAATCGTAATCGATCCAACTATGCTCATAATCTTTATATAATTTTGAACATCTTCTGTCTGTTCCAAAGACCAAAGTTCTGATATTGGATTGATGACACTACCAATATTATTTTTATATCCTTTATGATCGCATTCTATAATAGTGTCTACATCACTAACATCAACTTTTTTCACTCCATTAGCAGACTTTCGTTTATCAGTTTTAATATGATGAATTGTATTGGCATTGTTTCTTCTGGCTGCTTCACAAATAACTCTATTGTCCGTTGTAAGAACGTGATCACCGTCAAAATCCGCTGAATTAAGCTTCAAAGCAATAGTATTTTCAAATACACTAAGGATAATTCCGGTTTTCTGATATCGGAACCATTTTTCCATTTCTTCACTCGTGACAACTTGTACGGGACAATGTTCATTTGCAATATGTGGTGAGCGAATAATATCAATCCAAGGTGTATCATACAAATTATAATTCCAATAATTAGAATAAACTTCGTTTCCATGTAACAATCCGGTTACTTCCAATCCAAAAGCATGTTGCATCAAGGCATACAAATCTGGTGTCAATGTCTGATAATTTCCGCTTACAATAATTTTTCCCACATAGGCACGTTCTTTTCCAGATTTCAGATCTTGTTTTATCTTCTTTTGAACAAATTCATCATTAAATAATGAATGCTTATAATACAATGCCTGATAATACGCTGGGAACTTACTCCATTCAATATCATCATTTTCATCTTGATCACTGATAATTCCACGATATTTTAAAAATCCTTCGACACTACTGCACGCATTTATATATCCATCAACTGTAGCATCACACAATTTTTTTATTTCATCGTCTGTATAACTTGATGTCTGTAATGGCTGATATGCCATAACTGTTGTTTTCTTCAATTCTGACAATTTTTCATCATAAGAAGAAATATTAAATGTCCTCTTATATCCATAAACCTCTTTTTCAAAACACTCTTTCCAATTCTCAATAGAATCATACAAATCATGGAACTTAAACTGACTTTTCGTTAAAATACAATCAATTTTGTCATTAAACAAATCCCATTTTTTACCCTTAATATCAATAATGGTACTTGATCCAATTGTATTTGCGAACTCGGTCACAGGCATTGTATAAAGTTTTCCTTTTAAACATGGAATGCATCGAAACTGGAAAGATGCCGGTATATAATCGAGATTCAATTCCTTGCTCCACTGCCCTGCTTTTTCAACAGTTACAAGTCCTGCACCATCAAACAAATTTATAGATATATCTTCTTCTCTATCATTTTCTACTTCAAATTTTCTGCTTATATTGCCCTTTTCATCCTCTGTGTCTGTTTCCAACACAACATCTACTTTTGCTTTTTGAAAGATTTCCTTATCATCAATAACAACAATATTCGGCATTGATACTGGAATACTGTCTGTTGCAGCCAATCCAATATATGAATTCCATTTTGACATAAACTTATACTTTATATTTCTATCAAGACCACAGAGTAAAATATCCAATGCCTTTTCCCACACATCTACAGATACAAGCATTGCTTTCTGTGTCCTGCTATGACTGGAAGATACAATAATTCTTTTATATTTGATTCCATTGTATGTGACAATCATTCCTGTTTTTGTCATTTTTTCTTTATAAGCTGTATAGGATCTTCCAACTTTTAAAGATAAAACATCAGGAATGTAATCCCTTTCCTTTACAATCTCATTTTCTTCAGATAAATGTTTGATAATACGGATTAGCTCTGATTCTGCCGTTAAAATCATATGATTATTTCTATCACGTTTGACTTTGTTTTCTACTGCTTTATCATATTTTTTCTGTTTTTCCTTATCCAATTTACACCGATATATCTTTTTATTTTCGTCATCCCTAATAACCGGTATAAACGTATACTCACCATCACCATCAAGTTCAGTCATTTTTACTCTGTTAATATAAACTAATGGAGCTTTCTTTTTATTTGTGTCTTTATTTTTTATAGCAATCAACCTACCTTTCTTATCCTTCTACTTAATATATTCTCCACTTAGGATGGAATTTCTTTGATTATGTTGTTGTCTGAATTGTTATGGATAATTGCGTGAATAACGCTTGAAAAGTTATTATATAAACATTGAAAACCTATGTAACAACTCTTGAAAATGACATAAAAATACCAACCATCGTAATTGACGGTTGGTAAAATTTATTTTTCAAAATTTTCAATAGGATATTTATCTAAAAAGGCATATTCATCTTCAAATGTAACAACTCGGATATATTCTCCTTCTTTTCTATTCTCAGGAGTAATTTTACGAGTATGATGATAATTGTTCATTTGAGTTACCCACGAAACATGCTCATCTCTCATTCCAAACATAACTGCTATTTCATGTTGTGTTTTCCGCTTATCATATTCCTCTAATATTCTAAGTCTCTTAAATCTTCTTTCTTCATATATTGCGTCCATTTGAAAACACCTCCTTACTAATCTTATTATATACTTACCTATTATATTATTCAATTTACTTTTTTAAATATTAACAACTAAAATGATTCTTTTATTCAAGCAGTTTATTCATTTTTGTCGCAATATAGTTATTATATTCTGCTATTTTTTTATGAATTTCTATCGTCAATGTATTATTTTTTTCAAGAGCTTCTTCCGTAGACGCTTTGTATAAAAAATCATCAAATAATTTATGCATATCCATAACATAATTTCCTACTTCTGTATGAAGGATTTTTATATCAATACCTACATCTAATTCCATACTAACAGGTTGCAACGATGATTCCATCGCTAGTAAATATACATTTATTTCACTTGTTCGTTCTTGGATTTCATTCGCTATAGCAAATCTTTTTTCTGGATCATGTTTTGACAAACAAATTTCGATATTCCTACTATATTCGAACAATTTTTTATCCAACAAATTTACTTCGTCTAATATTTTCTCCAAATATTGATATTGCAACTGCACCTTCCTATCTCGTTTTTCTTTTTCTTTACCATATTTTTCTGTCAACCAAACCGTAAATAACGCAATTAATATTGGTGCTAATACATCTTCAAAGAACCATTTCATCACTTCTACAACACATTGCATCTTCTTTATTACCTCCATTTTTTATTTTTACTATATCATATACAAGGTAATAATTTGTGTCAAATTTTGTGTGTCTACTTTTTCAAGTCTCGGTGATTCTCTCCAACCGTGGAACTATTTCGCTGCACACAGGGTTTTTATAGTGGCTACCCACCACTTTATTCAACTAAAAATATGGGAATTTGAAACGATGGTTTCATGTTCTTTTATCACACAATAAATTTGTTATGTATTGACTTTTTTCTTTTTCCATTATATAATTAATAATTACATAAGTTTTAAAGGAGGATTACATTATGAAAATAAATAATTGTTCAAATTGTAATGTGCAACCTAAATCTCAAAGTGACGAACTTGGCATTATGTATCGTTTAATTTGCCCTAAATGTTCTAAGTGTACTCACGATATAATATCAAAATCATCAGCTTTAGATGATGAAACACTTACAAGACTTACAAATGAGTGGAACGCTATGAATTAACATGGTTTGGAGAGTTCTTTCCTCTCCAAACCTATTTTTCTACGCCCATAATTATTGACATAAAAACATAAGATTTACTTCACAATCTGCATAAATGAAGGCTTATTGCTCATTTTTGCGATTTCTCCACTCTGATTATCAATCAACAAACCATTTTCTCTGTCCATAGTGTATGTACCGATCCCATTATCTTCACAGAATTTTTCAGCCATACCAACACCAGTCTGTTGTTTGTACATGGCACTCATGCAACTCATGTAAAATACAGTAAACTCTCTCAAATCCTTGTTCATGTAATCCCACATGAGATCAAACGCACCATCACGACCAACCGCATTATCAAGACCTTTCTCCTTCAGAATATTCATAGTGAATAAGTAATCCTTACAGCCCCATTTATCCCCATCATAGGTTTTATCAACCGGGAATATCTTAATCAGATTTTTCAGCTTGATACGACCGATAATACCAAATAAGGCATCTATCAGATTAAAGGAATTTTGTTTAACCTCAAATGGTGTCTGATATGTGCTGTCTAATCTATAATTTATAGCATCAATATCAATCGCATAATTCATATACTTCACACCACATAGAGCAGCTTTCATCAATTCATCCTGTGACCATTCATCTATGCTCTTGTGCTTTTGGAACATACTGCTCACTGTATTGTGATACTGTCTGTTCCACATGTCATGTAACATGATTGCTCTTATAACTCTGTGCAGTTTGGCCGTGTCTTTATTTCCTGTTGTAATTGTATATTTATCCATATTTTGTCTACTCTCTTTCTATCTGATATGCCTTTTGTATTCAAACGGAAGTCTTGTTTTTCAAGACCTCCGTTTCAATCCGACATTATGTCGGATTGATTATAATATTGCCTTCTACGCTATCTTCATCTTCTTATTCCTAGCACCATAGACTAATGCATCCGCTTTTCCTTCCACACAATCAGTAGTTACTACAACTTTCTTTGCACCACTCATATCTGGAATATCAAACATTATCTTTTGCATAGCTGATTCAATAATACTTCTAAGACCTCTTGCACCGGTTTTCTTTTTTATAGCCAATTCAGCAATCTTCCTCAATGCTTCGTCCTCAAACTCTAATTTCACACCGTCCATTGACAACAACTCACGGTACTGCTTTGTGATAGCATTCTTCGGCTCTGTGAGGATGCGTACTAAATCATTCTCTGATAGTGGATTAAGTACAGTTATAATAGGAAGTCTACCTATTAGTTCCGGCACAAGACCATATTTGACAAAATCGTGCTGCTCAACCATAGATAAGTCAGCAATTGTTCTTTGATTATTGACAACATTAGCACCAAATCCAATAGAACTATGCGTCTCTTTTTTACCGATGAGTTTATCAATACCGTCAAATGCCCCGCCACAAATGAAAAGTATGTTGGATGTATCAATCTTTACTGTTTCGCCATGTGGATGTTTTCTACTGTCTGTGACCGGCACTTCTGATATAGTTCCTTCAATGATTTTAAGCAATGCCTGTTGCACTCCTTCACCAGATACATCCCTTGTGATTGACATATTTTCACCTTTACGAGAAATCTTATCTATCTCATCAATATAAACGATTCCTCTCTGTGCTGATTCAATGTCATAATCAGCATTCTGTAAAAGTGTTCTTAGCATGGTTTCAACATCTTCTCCGACATATCCTGCCTCCGTCAGTGCAGTTGCATCTGCAATAGCAAATGGAACACCTAAGAATTTTGCCAAACTCTGTAAAAGATATGTCTTGCCACTGCCGGTTGAACCAATCATCAAAATATTTGACTTCTGAATTTCAACATCTGATTTTTTATTCTGCTTTAATCTTTTATAGTGATTGTAGACCGCAACTGCAAGTGTTCTTTTTGCTTCATCCTGTCCAATCACATACTGATCCAAATGTGCTTTTATCTGTGAAGGTGTAGCCAACTGCATATTGTTTGTGATAATTTCCTCTTCGTCATCATTGAGTAAGTCACTTGCAATAGAAATACAATTATCACAAATGTAACCATGTTTACCTCTAATCAGCTTGTTTACTTCATCTTTTTTACTTCCACACATATAACATATTTCATTATTTTTATTTGCCATTATTAAAATCTCCTTTATCCATCATTACTCATACATATCGGCATATGCTCGTTGTTTTTTCTGTTCAATTTCAGACTCCATATTTTGATACATTTCAAATTGACTGCTTGTAGGAATATCTGAATTGTCAATTTGTTCTAAAAGTTTATAAAATTTTTCATATGCTTTCTCTATTGTCATAACGTCTGTTCTCCTTCTACTATCTGATTTTCTTTTGCAGACGTTCGCAAGAACGGATGCAAGGGTATGAGCTTCGCTAGAAGCGATTACCCAACTGTCTGTGACATAATGTATTAGTGGGAACATCCCACACCCTGTTAGTCAGCCATCTTAGCTTGCTTACGCAATCTAATCTGTCTGCCTTTTTCGTTGGTATGTCCTGTCACATTGCTACGCAATATGCCAGTCCAACCATCCGAAAATTATCTCTTTTATTACCTTTTTCCTTTTAACGGTTACACCCCTCAAACCCTTGATTTTACTAGGTTTTTTAAAAATTTTAGCACCAAAAAAGTGCTAAATTTATTAAGCTACTTTTTCATTTTGATACTCTAAACTCATATCCAACCATGATTTTAATAATGTCCTCATTCTGGTAGAAGGTATGTAAATATTTATTTTCTCTCCATTACGAATACGACTTCTCCATATCCATTGAATCATTTCTGACAGTCCAAATAAATCTTCATTTACTTTAATTCCCTTCTGAAGGAAAAACTGTGAAATAGCAGGATGCAAATATATATTTACACAATATGCAAGGTTATAACATTGAGCATATTTATTGGTTGCTCTTGCATTACAAGCTAAAAATCCATAGGCATTATCTACTTCATTTAACTGCTCCGTCTTAAATTCTTTTGCATATCCTTTTCCTCTAAGTTTGGTCTTATAATCTTTAAAGGAAGTCCACAAAATTGTTTCACTCTTTGCCTCAAGAATATTTCTGAAATAATTATTCAAATTTCGCTTAATCTGTTGGATAATCTTTGCATTAGTCTTACTCTGTACCTTAAACCATGTAGAAGATAATCCATTCTGTTTCTGTGCAATATTGGTATTCAGTTTTCCATCATAAATATCTATCAAAGAGGAATATTTTTTTGTATCTGGAATAAAGAAATCAGACAATACATATTTTCCATTTTCATATGTAATGCTTTTCTTGATATACTGGATATGATAAAGATCAAAATAATTTTTCAGAATACTTGCATCAAATAGATATGTTAGAATATACACCTTGTCAAACAATGTAAATATTTCTGGTGGGTATCTCCATAGTAACAACTTCTGATTTACATACAGCAAACTTTTATTTTCAGCTAATATCTTAATTTTGTTGTACTGTGTATCATAGTCAGCTTTATCTTGATTCCATATAACAAAACCATCTTCATCTATAGTAATACATCCACTATCTTGTAATAGTTTCATATCATCCTTCTTAATATCATCATATGGATCAATCGCATTTAAGACTTCATCAAGAATCAATGTATAATGTCCGTTCTGAATGTATTCCCGGCTTTCCTCATTAAGTTTCTTGAACAATTCATGCGTAGATGCTATATCACATTGACAAGCCAAAAGTTCATTCAAATTCTGCAACTTTGTTCCACCTTTATATGATGGCTGCTTAAAATCTCTATTTGCGTTATCTACTATTCGTTCTACCTCATTCAAAAATGGTGTAATGTACAATACATTTTCAAAAGGATTTTCGTTAATATGCTGTATGCTCCAACTGGTTTTCCCTGATCCCATAATGGAATCCACTACTGTAATTTTTGTTATGTTATTTTCGTTTGTAATAATTCATTCCTCCAATCTTATATTCCATGTTTTTCTTCATTCCATTTATCACATTGTTGTTTTGCCGATTCATAATCCGCAAATATTCTATCTGTTTTCACTTTATCGTGATTTCGGATGTTATAGCACAGTTCATTTTCACCATACAATTTATGTCTGTAATAAATACATAATACTTTTAATGGCTTGTCCTTCTTTGTTTTTACAACCCACCTAAATCTCTTTTTACCATTTGATGAAGTATAGCATTTTCGACCTATTAAGTGTACTTCCTGTCCTACATCAAATTTGTTATCAATCTGAATCATTATATATCCTCCATTTCTTCTACTTAATATAGGCATAATGCCATTTCTGACACTATGCCTGTGATTCCGTTCAATATGTAGTAATCAGTATCTTCACTGATATTTATTTAAGAAAAGGGAAAATGTAATTCCGTTCTGAAATGTAACTATTCGCTTCAATAGTCGGTTGCTTCGTCTCACTGCAACAATAATCTCTGTAATATACTATTCTCCACTTGAAGAATGATTTCTACTGATTTGATTATTGAGTCATACCTTTACAATATTCTTTAAAATTTGGCATTCTCTTTAAATTACGCACAATGCTAATTGCATCATCAATTTTAATAATATCTTTCTCCAAGATTTGATCAAATTGTATCAGTTCATAGTTAGAATCTAATAAACATATTCCATTCTCATAATTCTGTTTTATAATATTGACAAATTCTTCTATTAATTCAGCTTGTGTCATGTCATCGTATTTCTTATTATTAGAAATTCTCTTGACATTTACAGCCTGTGTCCCCTTTTCTGTTTCCATTACATCAAATTCTACCTCTTCGCCGTCTTTAAGTTCCTTGAATCCATCCATGTTCAATGCTGAAAAATGAACAAATATATCATTACCAACCTCGTCTCTGATGAATCCAAAACCTTTTTTGTTATTGAACCATTTGACTGTACCTAACATTTCAAATTCCTCCATATTCTAAAAATTCTCTTTAATTGGATTGATAGCACACTTTTCTGAAAAGCCATCAATCAACTTGTCAAAACAATCAAGACAAATATCTAAATCAAGCATACTTCCATCATGTTTACTGCCATAGCCGACACGCTCATGGATGCTAATAAGCATCTGATTTTCAAATACTTGCTCTACTGTCTTTCCACATACATTGCATCTTGTTAATCCTTTTGCCATATCCTCTGTTCCCTTTCTTTTGTTGTTATATAAGGCAGAATGAGAAAATGTCTCATAATTTCTTTTAACGATTGAACTAATCGACCTATATACATTCTCTCTTTATGCTGTCAATCTTTCGCTAAAATCTTCATACAACTGTTTTGTGACAGTTTCCATTGTCATACCATCACTAAGCTGCAAAGTCACATCCATATCATCGTAGCAATAGCAACTCATCTTCCCGATTGCTATATGAATACTGTTCTCGCTGATTTTCTCAAATGTGAAGTCAATCGTATCTGCAAATATGCCAGAATTAGCGTAAAATTCCAAATCTTCTTTGAACTTTTCAACTGGGATTGCTTCTGATTCTTTATCATCATAATTCACTACTGCACTTGTGACTGATACAAGATTATCTGAAATTACTTTCTGTAATTTTGTTGTCGTTGTTCTTCTCATAATGAATATTCTCCTTTGCTTCTACAATTTTGTGTTATGTGAAATAACCTATTACGATCCAAAAGTCATAAATACTGAAACAATATTACCGTTTGAAAGTAATACCAAAAATGAACGATTTGCAAATGCTCTCTTACCTTTTGGTGTTGGTAATCCTTTTGTTACAGAAATTAAATTTTCTACATCAAATGCAAAACTATTTTCACTATCTGATATTACAATATCCCCGTTATCCCTCTTTGTAATTGAAATTTTTTTATTTAAACTAAGTGATAATAAGCAATCTTCTTTTGATGGATTAGATTCATTTCGTTTGTGAACTGTAATATACATATATTTCAGATCATCTACATTGATTTCAGAGATAATAGAATAAAAATTTCCCAAAATTCTTTTTATGCCCCAAGGATTTTCACCATTGCCACTTATGACTTCATCGCATAACTCCAATACCTTTCCACTTTGAACAGCATCTTTCACCTTTTGTTCTGCTAACGGCTTATCAATCATATCAAAATATTCTTCACATTGTATTTCCGTTAATCCGAACTTCATCGAAGCATCCTCGAATACTTTTTTGTCATGTTTTGATGGTAAATATACTCCATCTCTATTTTCATAATAGTTCCAACGATTTTTACAATACATATAAATCTGTTCTGCTAACATATTTTCTCTCATAATAATAGATACCTCCATATTTATTAGTGGGGTGGAATTTCACCACCCACACTATATTTTTCTCTGTTCAGTTATGATTAGTTGCTGTTTTTCTTTGATACAAAGATTGAAATTTCTAAGAATGGCTGTCCATATGGACGGATCAGAATGGTATCACATGATGAATTTTCTTTAATATAAATCTCATTGCAGCTATCATCCACTAATTGGAATGTCATTGAATCAATCTGCATTTCGTATGATTCTTCTGTTTCTACCACGCTACAATTTTTAATATCGTTCAGCTTAACTTCCATACCAAACGCATCATGGATGTTTACAATCATTGCTTTATGTGTATCATCATTCAGAGAATCCATAAGTGAGAATACATCTGATTCATAAAATCTTTCTCTAACCTCTCTCTTTGCATTGGTATCTGTATGGTAGATACAAACACTAACTCGGCTTCCATCTTTCATATTGATTTCAATTAAGCAGGTGTCCATACCCTCAAGCATTTTTCCTGTTACAGATTCAACATCGCTTTCCTCAATGGTAAAATGTGATGTACTGCACTTCTGACTAAATTCATATCCATCGCAAATCTCATTAAACTGGTTAATGCTCATAGAAAGAATTGTATTTCCGTCTTTGTGTACCGATAAATCCGAATACTCATAGGTATTTACCAGTTCAAAATAATCTGTTGCTTTTGCATCCTTATTGTTTAATACATTTTCTACTGCTTTACTCATAAATTTTTACCTTCCTTTTCTTATGTTAGGTGAGTAGGATTTTGAACCTACCCACCATGATTGACTTGTTATCTGCTGATCTTCTTTGCTCTCAATTTTTCTAAGGCTGTTAATCCCTTTGGCTTATCCTTTGTAGTGGCTGTCTGTTCTACAGTCGGTGTGGCGAAAATATCAATGTTCTTTCCAGTTCTAACCTCTGTCGTGGCTTTCCTTGAATTTTTGATAATATCCGCTTCTTTCTGGATGCTCTCTGTCATTGTGTCCACTCTACTGTATGGCATTGTCAGACCACTAAGGATGATTATATTTTCCTCTGATTCTGACAGATAGCCGTGAAACTCGGTTGGTGCTGTTCCGATCTCTTTTCTAAGATCGGTCATATCAATTTTGCTTTCCTTTGCAGATACCGCTTCGGAGATACCCATTGTTGTAATGGTCTTATCTTCCCTCTTTGCAAAGATATTACTGTCACGATTCAGTACATCAATAATATTCGCTGTCATTCCGTTGTTCTTATTGGCTCTTGTGATAATGGAAAATGATGGAGTTAAAAGACACGCTTCGATCTCGGCTAAATCCATGTTTCCATCCTGCGACTTATTGTTGATGCAAAGAACGCTTGCAAATAATGAAGCAAATATGCTGTTAATCTTCATCTTCTCGGTTGCGTTGTTGTCCAGAATATAGATGCTTCCCATTCGTGGCTTCAATTCCTCGATTTCATAAAATGTCTGTCTTGCATTGTCTCTGATTTTTAAGGATTCATTATCAGCCGGGAGTACAACGATCATTCCAACCTTGTAGCCTTCATCAAGAAGTATTTCCGCAAGCTGTGGTGCGATTGCCGAGCCGGTGCCACCACCTAATGATGTAGCAATGAATACAATCGAATCTTCTATAATATAGCTGTGAAGTTCGTCCAGTATCGTATCAATGCTTTCTGCTAAATCCTGAACACCATTTTCTCTGTTACACGCTGCACCCTTTGAATTATTCATATGAATCTTGTGCGATAACTTAACAGATGCTAAATCTTCTGTACTGGTGTTGATGCCTACAAATGATGTATTGGCTTTATTACCGCCCAAATCATTCACGCTTTCTTCAATCCTTGCCGTGATCGAACCGCCAGCCTGTCCACATCCAATCACTGTGATCATCAATCTCTCATTGATATTTTTATTCATTCTCCGTGTCTCCTTCCACATCTTTCATCCACTCAATACCTTCAGGGGTCAAATAGAAAGTATTGGCGTTGCCTTTTCTCAGTCCTTCTTTTACATAGCCTTGTTTCACTAACGCTCTTATCTTGTTGTAAACTGTCCTCTCACACCACTCTTCACCATCAGCAATCAACGCTTCTTCAATGTCTACCTGTGTTAGAGCATATAACTGACTATTGGCTTTGTTGGAGAAAAGGATATTCAAAATCGAATACATAATTCTCACTTTTGATTCCTCCTATCTGGAGAGTGGCTTTATAACCACCCTCTTACTTGTTCTAATAACTAATACACTATTTAGTGTCGTTTTTCCCCTTTCTCTTTGCAGATTTCTTTTTCTTTTTTCTATGTCTCTCAAAATGCTCCCACTCTCTGCCACCTCTTCTGGCATGTTCATATTCGTTATAAACATACTGAATCGGTCTAATAAAAGGATCTTTACCAGCTTGTACAAGGACACATCCATCATCAAACAGTTTCAAAATTTTAACCCCAATTGCTCCACACCACGAACAGGTGTAGTAGGTTTTAGTGTTGAAAACAATTTTATCTTTGTTAATCATGTAATACCTCCATATTCTGTTTTCAATGTTCGTTTGTTTATGTGTTTCTTCTATATAAATGTGTTTTGGAAATAAGCAGTTAGCAGACCGCTAATGCTTGACTAAAAGAATTTTTCATGATAATATTGATTTCAGTTATAAGCGTGTCAAGTTTACCAGACTTGTCACAACAATTACCATGAGCCTTTAGCGTTGGATGTTACCAGCATCCAGATTATCGCTATCGGCTTTTTCTTTTATGTACCAATCACTTTTATATCATTCAAGGCTCTACGGATTGAAAAGTAATGTTCTATCTCTTACAAACCTTTGTACCTCTCTTGCTATAGTCTTACTATATCACCAATATATACATCTGTCAATATCTATTTCACCATTTTCACCATTTTTTATTTTTAGATTGCTAAAAATATACATTTTTGTTATAATCAAATACCGAAAGAGGTGATATAATGCTTCCTATAAAATTGGACTTAACAGAAAAGGTTGCAGCAACATTAAGAGAACTAAGATTAGAACATCCTGTAAATGGTGAAGTGCTTACTGCGGAAGGATTATCTAAAGCAATAGGGAACAACCGAGCATGGATGTCACAAATAGAAAGCAGACGATTAAAGAAAATCAAGCGTGAAGATATAATAAAAATATATAAATTGCTTCATAATGAATCAGATGATAAGATAGCAGAACAAATAGCAGAAGCCGATTTATGCTCTCCATTTGAAACTAGATATGATTCAGATTCGTCTTTTGTCAATGATTCATATTCTGAGGGAATTGTTTCTCTTGATAATTTAATGTCTGATTTAAGAGATGTTTTATTAGCTGAATATAAAAAATTAGACAATCCAGAGAGAAATTCCTTGCTTAGTTGTGTTGAATCTATGATTGATAATTTTAGAAATGATTATGAACATACGAATACGATATATACTATGCCTATATCCTATGCTGATCCAGAATATTTCGGTAAAAAATATGCAAAGGAATATTATAAGTCTTTAGATGTTGTATGCTCTAAATATGTAATGTTGTTAAGTGAAGCATTTCACAAGGCTGATACAGATTCATTTCTTGCATCTGCAAATGATATATACATAGGCACCTTACAAGATATAAAATCCATTGATTCAAATATATCATCCGAAGATATGATGAATTTAACAATGTGGATTCAAGATTTTAGTAAACGAACTTTTGACTATATTGATAGACTTCAAGACGGACATACACACGATACTGCTCTTAGCTTAGATGATTTGTTCCGAATGATTGAGGAATTATTAAGTGCATTTTTTGTTAAACTGAAATTGACTTATACATTTTCTATACCTGTACCAACAGTACAGTCTACAAAAGACGAATTAAATGCAAAGCAATTAGAGATAAGCAATGCCCTTATGCTCATTATACAACACATTCAATCAAATAAATCCAAATGAAATTGTTGTTTCAAAAGCAGCGGCAAAAACCGCAATATGTTGTATCAAGTGTGAACGCCAGGTACTGTATATTGTATATTTTATGATGAGCATACTAAATCTTGTACATTTTACGGATTGTATGCTTATTTTTGTGCATTAGAAAAAGCCATAGCGTGAACCATGACCTTTTCCGTTTCAATCAATCAACCATATTTAGAAAGTTTTCCTAAATACCCATATATTATACAGTCAATTTAACTTATTTTCTATAGGTAAATTTCAGAAGTTATACTGCTACTTCAATGTATGTATTGTCTGCGGTTCTCTCACAGATATAGTTATCATCTCCGCCGAAAAATTCTTCACCGCAACAATCACGACAATCGGGATTCCATACTCTAATATTTCCATCTGCATCCTGTATGATCCATTCATCAGGTGTCTCATGGTTACATTTAAGAATAAAAAAATCATATATTTCTGTCTCATTTGATAATAACGCATACTTTCCTTCAAAACAATTTATAATCCCTACCTTATTACTAGGATTTATTTCTTTTCTATGTAGCACTGGCATAGGCTTTTCATACACAACTGCTATCTCTACAGTTTTACCATCCTTATTGATATACTGCTTATTGTCTGCATTGATATGTTCCCATGCTTCCTGTTCGGTATCAAAGAACTTCATTCCCTTATGAAGATTGTTTTCCAAGTCGTTTTCTGGCTCATTGCTCATACATACAACCCAGCCTGTTTCCATTCCTGGTTTATATTTTGTTGCTCTGACTGGCTTAGTCTGATATGTCTTTGCATTCTCCTCAAAAATATTGTTCAATATAAAACTGTTTGCATCCATAATTTAATGCTCCTTCCTTGCGAAAATGTAGCCTTGTGCAGCAGAGTAAAAAGCATCTTCTAATTTTCCTAACTGTTCAGAGGTAAGAATACCTTGTAAATCCTTCCTACAGCTCTCCCATGTTTCTTTCTTTATTCTGTTGCTTTCAATAATATCTTTCATTGTAGTATTCATGCTTCATTACCTCTTCACTTATATAATGCACATTTTAGATTGCATTTTCCCCTGTAGTGGAAAAATTTTTAATATTTTTCGTTCTTTCTGAGCTTCTCCAGCTTTTCCTTCTTCTGATTTTTATATCTTACTCTGGCTCTTGGCTTATATTTGTTACAATGCTGGCAGTAATGAGCGTGATCCGCTTTTCTACCATTGGTGCAAAGTCCTGCACACACATAATATAAACATGGTGTCTGTCTATCTGTTGCCATATTATTCAACACCTCTTTCCGCTTTTAATTTATCAAGTAATGACTGGTTATCTGCCTCCTCATTTACCACGCTTAGATTGACAGCTTGACGCTTAGTATTATTTGTGTTTGGCTTCCAGCACCAATCAAATTTCACCTTATCACCTTTTAATAAGTGATTTCTGTGTCTTCCTTCATCCATAGAAGAAGAAATAATATCCTTATGATGAATAAAATATGTTTCACCATCTGCGCCATTTATTAGTCCATATCCAATTTTATCGTTATACCATAGAACTATTCCATCATATGCTGTTTCCATATTGAACCTCTTTCCGTTATTATTTTGTTGTAACAATACTTGTTACATCTAAAAATCATTTTCCATATACGATAAGCCATTTTCCGGCTTAATTCCTTGTTTATGCCCTATATAGTAGGGTTTTTCAATGTCGCAAGTTAATGCACTTATTAGTGTACGTGTTTTCAATATTACCTACTATATAGGAATGATTTTCGATTTTACTTAATTCCTACTATATATGTAGGTTATCACAATTACTAATCATTTTTGCTTAGTAAATTAAGCATTTTCTTTGTACTCGATATAGTGTACGATAACGCATTTATTCATCTTTTCCCATTTCTGCATTGTATGTAGATTTAATATCATCCATAATATCATGCAGATTTTCAATTTCTCCCTTTAACCAGTACAGATGATCGTTTGCAAGAATCGGCTTTCCTAACTGATACTGTCGCTCAATCTTATCCATCATATACTGAATACCCATCTGAAAACCTGCATTAAAAATCTGCTGTCTATCGTCTGTTTTCTGCTCCTGTGATCCGTTCATCTTCTCCGCTTCCTTTTCCTTTGCTTCCTTCAATAATTCTAATAATGTCTTATCCATCTCATACCTCCGTTTTATGTGTAAATTATTAGCAATACCGCAATGATACTTCCTATGATTATTTGCAGTATAGTTTCCTTTGTTATTGGTTTAGGCTCTCTGTTCATTTAATAGCTCCTTCCTTTAGCCCCTTACATATATCTAATACACATTTTGTAAACGATTTTCCCCACTTGTGCGGAAAAAAATTATAATAATTCGCTTTTCTTTTTGATTTGTTCCAGATTCGGGTTTAAGTATTTTAAAGTGGTTTTGATACTCGTATGCCCTGCTTGATTTGATACCTCATTTATGCTATACGCTCCACTCTCCAATGCGTTATAACAGAAGAAATGTCTTAACATATGTGGATGAATATGGTAGCCATCTGCACTAAATTCATCGAATACTTTATTGATGGTAGACGGATTCAGGACTTTTCCTTTGCTGTTATGAAATAAATATTCTGACTCCACACTATCGGATCTCTGGTATTCCCTTATAGCAGAAATAACCTTTGAATTGATAATAACAGTTCTTTGTTTTCCACCTTTTCCGTCTGCTACTCTAATTTGACTTGCAGCAGTATTTACATCTACCTTTTTCAAATGCAATACTTCTGATATTCTTAGTCCTGCATAAGCCATAATGGTAACTATTGCATAATTCCGTTTTGCCGAGCATCCTTCAGATTGCAATACTCTTTGTCTAAATTCTTCAACTTCCTTTTTCGTGATGTTGGTAGGACTGATTACTTCTGCCTGTACTTTTATCAAGTCTGCTTTGCTTATTACAATGTTATCTGGCTGCATCAGCTCATTATATTTGATTAGCGCAGATAGCTTTGCATTGATAGATTTTGCGTTTAGGTTCTGTCCTGTCCGCTTGCAAGTCTTTACATTTTTGAGATAGCTTTTGTATTCAAGAATATTTTCCCTATACAGCTTCTTAAAGCCAACTTCTCCGAAACTATCATTGAACCATCTGAAAAATTCCTTTACCGATGCGGTATATGATTTTATTGTTGTGTCAGATTTTCCCTCTAAGTGCATCTTATTTTCAAATTCTCTTATCAGTTCATCCATCGGCTACACCTCCTAGAAATTATATTGAATTTGTATTTTGCGTATTTTCAGAAATTATATTGAAAATACACTTTGCTCTCTACTTACTAATACACAAAAATTCAATAATATTCCCCTTATATTGAAAAAATAATTGAGGTTATTTTTGCCTTATTCCTTGTATATATTCCATTTTTCACTTATACTATATATGGAAGGAGTTGATTTACATTTACATTGAGATACAGAAGCCAAACCACTTCAAAGACCTGTTACATAAGATTCATTCTAAACTGGAAGATTTGCTATTTTCCATTCTTCAACACACACCAGATAGATTCATTCCAAAATCCCTTATGCGTTGGTTTGAGAAATACACCAACAAACGATTAGCACAACTGAAAAGCGATGTGATCCGTATACGCTGGCAGACCATCGAACTAGAAAAGGCTGTTGATAATATTCACCAGAGGCAGCAGCCATAAAAATAAGAGAGGTCTTTCTTCTATATATAATATAGTAGATGAGACCGTTTCACGTTTTGTGTAAACTCAAAAAACTGACATAAGATTTTATTG
>ERZ773157.950-NODE-950-length-30715-cov-34.260209_pt1 | contig 30715 bp, 20 predicted proteins | sample MGYA00511480_ERZ773157 | MGnify/ENA primary metagenome ERZ773157 (study PRJEB29015, sample SAMEA2737863) | human gut metagenome | biome: human gut; feature: human-associated habitat; material: faeces | place: China | collected 2012 ... | reverse complement strand
TGCCTGTAGCTTATATTTGTCGTCCGTTCGTCACCAACTAATATTCAATTAAACACCAATATTTCTATGCTGCATATTCAGAATCACCAAAGAAATCGTTATACCATACAAGGAACATATATACTGTCCATATCTTTCTTGAATTATCGGCTTTTCCCTCTTTGTGATCATCAAGGTATTTAACAAGCTCCTTAGTGTTAAAGTATTTTTCTGCAGCTTCGCTTGTGAAGGCTTTCTTTATCATATTGTAATACTTGTCATCCTTGAGCCAGATTCTTATAGGTACAGGGAATCCAAGCTTCTTCTTTTCAGCTACCATATCTGGAAGATACTTATGAGCAGCCATACGCATAGCATATTTTGTGTTGGACTTGTTTACTTTATACTTAGTAGGTATAGTCCTTGCTACATCGAATACCTCTCTGTCAAGGAAAGGAACACGTACTTCAAGGCTGTGTGCCATGCTCATCTTGTCGGCCTTAAGCAAAATATCACCAATAAGCCAGAAGTTGATATCAATGTACTGCATTTTCGTAACATCATCCTTATCCTTAACTTTATCATAGAAAGGCTTTGTAAGCTCTTTATGATCGTACTTTCCAGTAGGGTTCTTTAATATCTTTGCGCGTTCTTTTTCATTAAACATAAATGCGTTACCGATGAAACGCTCCTCAATATCCTTGCTGCCTCTTATAAGGAAATTCTTACCTTTAAATTTAAATGGAATAGCCTGTGCTACATTAGCAAGTCCCTTACGAAGCCCCTTTGGAAGCTTTCTGTAACCTGCAGTATCAAGAGGTTCCTTGTAAATGTTGTATCCACCGAAGAATTCATCAGCACCTTCGCCAGACATAGAAACCTTGACGTGCTTTGCAGCAGTCTGGCTTACAAAGTAAAGTGCGATGGCAGCAGGGTCTGCTAAAGGTTCATCCATGTGATACTGGATTTTAGGGATAGCAGCCCAGTATTCTTCACTTGATACAAGCTTTGAATAGTTGTCTATCTGAATCTTTTCAGATAAAGCCTTTGCATAATCTATTTCGTTATATTTTTCGTAGTCGAAACCAACTGTAAATGTTTTATCACCATTGAAGGTGGCAGCGACATAGCTTGAGTCAACACCGCTGGAAAGAAATGAGCCAACCTCAACATCACTAATCTTGTGATGTTCTACTGAATCATGCATGGCCTCATCAATCTCCTGTACAAAATCATCCAGGGACTTGTTTTCATCAGCCTCAAAAGTAGGTTCCCAGTATCTTTTTATATTAATCTGTCCGTTATGGAAAGTGAAGCAGTGTCCAGGCATAAGCTTGTATACACCCTTAAAGAATGTCTCAGGGAGTACTGAGTACTGGAAAGTAAGATAATTCTCAAGAGCCACATCGTTAACTTCCTTCTTATAAGCAGGATGAGCCAGTATGCTCTTAATCTCTGAACCATATATTATATTTCCATCAACTATTGTGTAGTAAAAAGGCTTAATACCAAAGAAATCTCTTGCACCAAAAAGAGTTTCTTTTTCGCTGTCCCAGATAACGAAAGCGAACATACCGCGAAGTTTATTAAGCATATCTTCACCATATTCTTCATAAGCATGAATAAGAACCTCTGTATCGGAGTTGTTTGCAAAAGTGTGTCCCTTTTCAATAAGCTCTTTTCTTAAATCCTGGTAATTATATATTTCACCATTAAAAGTGATGACAATTTTTTTATTTTCGTTAAACATAGGCTGGCTTCCGTTATCAAGGTCGATGATTGAAAGTCTTCTAAAGCCCATATATGCCTTGTTATCTATATACTGACCGGCACTGTCGGGACCTCTGTGGATAATTTTATTCATCATATCAGTAAGAACATCTTTACCATTCTCAAGGTATCCTGTAAATCCAGCAAAACCGCACATATTACAAAACCGTCCTTTCATAAACTAAATGTTGTTTGTGAGATAAAGATATGGGGTCAAAAGGAAATTCTGACACATATATCTTATAAATCAATTATGTAATTATAACAAACCAGAGTATTTAATACAAGAAAATGTAATAATATTATGCGTTATTGCGTGTTCTATAAATAATAAAAAAATAATACCCATGATATTGACAATTAAGTATATATATGATATGTTTAGTTTAAATAATAAAGTTATGGCGCGGTAACAAAAAGACAGGAGATGATTGATTGGAAGAATATATATGACATTCCTGATATAAACACAAGATGACAAAATCAGGATAATAACTCTATAGATATTATTGACAGCATAAAGAATATTTAATCTGGTAATCTTAATAAAAACTATTCATCTGATGTGAATATATAACGTAATGTCACATTGATTCATATTAATTTCCACAAGACACTTAATATTATATTAACAATATCAATACGCTTATATAAGACATGTTGTGCATGTCATGCTTAGATATAACAGGATTGTGTACATATTATTTTATAAAAAGTATAAGACAAAGTGGACGAACGATGATATTTGACAGTACCCATAAGCATATTATTCTAAAAAAATATAAGACAAATACAAGATAAATATAAAGAAGGAAAAAGTGAGAATGAAGCGAAATATTTTATTGAAAATAATATTAACAACAGTGACGATTGGAGCTTTATTAGCAGCTGCAGCCGTTGTTAAGAAGAATGCGGATGCTAAAAACAAAGTGCCAGAAAAAAATAGTGCTGCAGTTGAAACGATACAGACAAAAAAAGCAACAGTATCAGAATCGGATTTTGCAGAACTAAAAGAATATAAGGAACAAAAAGAAATAGAATCAGATTTTGCAGAACAAAAAGAAACTGAAAAAGAAATAGAATCAGACTTTGCAGAGCCAGAAGAATCAAATGAACAGGCAGATTCAGGAATAGATATAGATATAAAAGAACAAGAAGAATATGGGAAGCCAGATTCAGAAGGAAAGTCAGAGCCTGAAGATAAACCAGATTCAGAAGGAAAGTCAGAGTCTGAAGATAAACCAGATTCAGAAGGAAAGTCAGAGCCTGAAGATAAACCAGATTCCGAAGAGAAGCCAGAGCCCGAAGATAAACCAGAACTAGAAGAAAAGCAGGAACCAGCCATAACAGATAGTCCTTATGGACATGAAATCTATATAGCTAATGGCGTACTGCAATATGGCGAAAACGCAGATCGTGCACAGAGGGGAAAGGATGTTAATACAGGAAGTACGGTGGAATGTCCCTATCCTATGGAGGTTATGACAACAAGGGTTATGTTTGATGAGCAATATGGTTATCAGACATATAAAGGATATTATAAAGCTTCAGATAAAACTGACATTATTGAATGTATGCTTGATGCAGCTGCGAGTCCGTTGTTTAACATAGATACGGTTATGTTTCAGGGTGTTATGGGTATATATAGATGTGGTTCTGTGGTGTTTACATGTCTTGGAATAGTGGAATAAAGGGGGAGTATATATGGCAGTTTGTCCTGTTAAGGACAAAAAAAGAATAACTTTATTATGTGTATTATCGGTGTTAGTTTTATTGCTATTATGTGGAGGTCTGGCATATGCGTATCCAGCGGGCAGTTATTCAGATGATGATTTCAGAAGACAGATAACTGTGGATTTTGCCGGTGGTACAGCTGATTTAAAATGGGTATATATGAATGATGATAATAAACAGATATATTTTGATGATATACCTTTTTATAGTGATAATGAAGAACCGCATGAAGGAACGTTTACAGAGCATGTGAACTGTCGTGGATATACACCATATCTTCTTGTATCCAATGCTTCGAAAGAAGGCTGTGTATTCAGTATGGATGCAACTGGCTATAAAAACTATAACAACTGGGACAATCCAGACAATAATGTTAAGGAAGGGCTTGACGGTTACCTGTTTGAAGCTGGCTGTAACATCAATTTTGATGGGGATGTGAATGATGGTGGAAGAAATTCTGATGGAACCTACTGGGGTTCGAAATATTTCGGCACAAGAAAACCATTAACTATCACATTAGGGTGGATGTGCAGCTTTAACATCAAGTGGGATTCTGGAGTCAGTGATGTTATAGGACATAGCACGAGTGGTCTTGATATGCGGTATTCAGATGGACAGACTATTACATATAAAGAAGGTACATTGGTTCCTACATGGATATATCTTAAAGATGGATATGAACTTGATTATATACAGGAAGGTGACAAAAAATGGTATGATTCCACATGGAATGAAGCATGTAAAAGATGGGATAACTACTGGACTATGAATAGGAGCCGGAGCATTTATATTCATACTAAAAAGAAAGAGGCTATAAAATCATATAAGCAGACTGTATATATAAGATATCAGAATCAGGATGGTACGTGGGAAAGATGGGATGACACGTCAGCAATAACTGAAAATGTATTATGTGGTTCAACATATACATTTGATACTAAGAATATAACTGGAAATTCAAAATGGAATTCAAACCTATACAGGATGCCAGAGCAGTTTGATGATGGAACATCATTTGCCTATAAAGTAAGTGGTGCAAAAACTAGTTATATAAGTGTAGCCAGATTAAAAATACAGAATGACCAGGAGATATATGTGAGGTATCAGAATGAGGATGGTTCATGGGGTGAATATTCAAGCACATACTGGCATACACCAACAAAGAAAGCACCTGATGGCTATTGGGAGAACTTTCTGTGGCATGTAGATAGTGGTACATCGTTTGGTTTTGGAGTTGAAGATATTAAACAGGATTCAAGGTGGGATGCCACGTTATATGAGTTTCCAGATACATATGCAGATGGTTCGTCGTTACGATATACAGTGACAAAGGCTTGTAAAAAATATGTTGATATATCAAGAAAATTCATATTGACATTATCACAGGAGGATGCAACAACAAGGGGAACACAATCAGTTATGGTATCTTACAGGAAAGGACTGCCTGATATAACGGTTCCTGAACAGAAATATAAAGCTTCTTTTTATGATGATGATAACTATAATGACAGACTGTTATTATCTGATATAGTCCAGATTAATAAGTTTAAAGGATATATGTTGAAAGAAAAAAGAAATGAAGTCAGTCTGGGAAGTATATTAAATGAAAGTTATAATTATTCAGATGCTAATGCTGATAATTCTATTATTTCAACAGTAACATTAACAAGACCATATACTGGCTATTTGTATTTTTACTATGATGGTTATAACAGTACAGATGAAGAGGTTTCTGTTAATGTTGAGTGGAGTACTTTTGATGGTGACAGTGATAACGAGGAAATATGTTTTTTTCCACATTCAAATGATAATAACTATGTAGATGTCTATGTTAATAAGCTTAACAGTATAAGAATCAGGTACTGGGGACCAGAGTATGGACCAGATAGTTATGGCAGCTGGAATATCAGTCTTAATATTGAAGAAATGGCTGATGTGAATGATTACTGGTATAACAGTGAAGGTAAAGCCGATATTTACAGTTATCCTTATGCATGTAACGAAACTGTTTATGCGAAGTGGGAAGAAAGTAAAATCACACTTCCAGATAAAGATGAGGTAACGAAGCCTGGTTTTGAGTTAACTGGCTGGTCAGATGGAATAAACACTTATGATCCAGGTGATAAAATATCAATAAAAAAAGATACAAGGTTTTATGCAATATGGGAAGAAGTAATACCTGAAAGCAACTCTGAGAGTAATATAACAAAGGCAGCATCAACAATGTACTTTGATACACTTATACGGCGTACATCAGGAGATGAAGCATGGTATGACACAGTTGGAAGCTATAGTATAAAAAGTCTTAAGGATTATAGCAATGATAGTTGTGTACAGATATGGAAGATAGATATTGCTGGTAATATAACAAGAATGAAATGAGGCATTTACAAAATCATGAAAATATTTTATAATTAAAGGCAGATTTTTTATATATTTTGGACATAATTGCCATTATGGAAAGGATTGCGGTATGGAAAAGATAAAAATGACAACACCTCTCGTAGAGATGGATGGAGATGAGATGACAAGAGTGTTATGGGGACTTATTAAGGATGAACTTTTACTTCCTTATGTAGATCTTAACACAGAATATTATGATCTTGGACTTGTTCATCGTAATGATACTAACGACCAGGTTACTATAGATTCAGCAGAGGCTACTAAAAAGTATGGTGTTGCAGTAAAGTGTGCTACAATCACTCCTAATGCAGCAAGAGTAAAAGAATATAACCTTAAGGAGATGTATAAGAGCCCTAATGGAACAATAAGAGCTATTCTTGATGGTACAGTATTCAGGGCACCTATCATTGTTAATGGTATTGAACCTTATGTTAAGACATGGAAGAAACCTATAACTATAGCAAGACATGCATATGGTGATGTATATAAGGCTTCAGAGATGAAGATTCCAGCAGCAGGAAAGGCTGAGCTTGTATATACAGACGAACAGGGTAACGAAACAAGAGAGCTTATACATAACTTCAAGGGTGCTGGTATCATACAGGGTATGCACAATCTTAATGATTCTATAGAGAACTTTGCAAGAAGCTGTTTTAACTTTGCTCTTGAAACTAAGCAGGATCTTTGGTTTGCAACTAAGGATACAATATCTAAGAAGTATGATCATACATTCAAGGATATATTCCAGGAAATATATGATAATGATTATGCTGATAAGTTTAAGGAAGCAGGCATTGAATATTTCTATACATTAATAGATGATGCAGTAGCAAGAGTTATTCGTTCAGAGGGAGGATATATCTGGGCTTGTAAGAATTATGACGGCGATGTTATGTCAGATATGGTTGCTACAGCATTTGGTTCATTATCCATGATGACATCAGTTCTTGTATCACCTAAAGGCTTCTATGAATATGAAGCTGCACATGGTACAGTACAGAGACATTATTATAAGCATCTTAAGGGAGAGGAAACATCTACTAACCCTATAGCTACTATATTTGCATGGACAGGAGCTTTAAGAAAGAGAGGAGAACTTGATTCTATTCCTGAACTTGTAAGATTTGCAGATACACTTGAAAAGGCTTGTATCAAGACAGTAGAAGATGGTAAGATGACAAAGGATCTTGCGCTTATAACAACATTAGAGAATCCTGTAACACTTAATACACAGGATTTTATCAAAGCAGTAAGGGCAACACTTGATGAACTTATGAATTAATGTATAATTAACTGCTCCATTGATATTATAATATCAATGGAGCAGATTATGTTGTAAGAGGTATGAAACAGAACGTAACTTAAGGAGTGTTATGCGTAATATATTATTAGATTTCAGTTTCAGGGGAATGAATATTAACCAGCTTGCAGTCTGGTTTTTTATATATAGCTTTTTTGGATGGGCAATGGAGTGCATAGTTATAAGAAAGCAGCTTGGCTACTGGGAAAACAGAGGGTTTGCAAAGCTGCCATTTTGTGTAATATACGGTTTTGGAACATATATAGCTTTCAATATATTTGCACCTATACAAAACAACTATATTGCATTATATATATTTGGTGCTGTATGTGCAACAATATTTGAGTATATGACGGCGAAGCTTATGTTAAAGCTTTTCGGCGAAGTATGGTGGAACTATGATCACCTTAGATTTAATTATAAGGGTATAATATGCCTTCAGAGCACAATAGGCTGGGGATTTCTGGCAGTGCTTATATTCGGAGTGTTTAACAGGCTTGTAGAACAGGCAGTATTTTCTATGCGTATGTCAGCGGTTACAGTGATTTCAGTTGTTCTTGTTGTGTCATATGTATGTGATTTTTCATATCATTTTACAAAGCGTTTATTAAACAAAAGAATGGGAGATGCAGTTAAACATGCATCAGGCTGCAGTAATCTTCTTAACAGATTCCATAGGTAATTTCGGGGTGAGATATGTTAGAAAGTCTTAGAAATAACATGAAACTGCTAAAAAGCAGTAAAAGACATGTATTGTTGTTTGAACTTGCATATAAGCTCCTTGCATTAGCAGTGTTTTATCCTGTTATTACGGGCGTTATCCGTTTGTGCATGAGAATAACAGGGATTAATTATCTTACAAATGAATATATAGCGAAAGCGTTTATGAATCCTGTAATAATCATATTCTGCCTCTTAGGGGTTATAGGATTCATAGTTTACTGCTTATATGAAATGGCATATCTTGCAGTATGTTTTGAAACCAAGAGAAAAGGTATACAGGCATCTATTATTGATAACATATATAATGCCTTTTTGCGGCTTAAAAAGCTGTTGAGGATTCAGAGCATACCGCTTTTTTTATATTTTCTGATATCTATAATAGTTATTAATGTGACAGTTACTGGCAATATTATATTTAGCGAAAGTGTAAAAAATATTATAAAAAGTGAGGTAAAACGAAACAGAACTGTTATATTTATTGTGACAGCAATTATCATAATATGCCTGTTTTACTTTGTTATACGGGATATTTTTTCATTTAACATATACATGATGGAGGGAAAAAACTTCAGACAGTCATGTGCTAAAAGCAGAAGCATTGTTAAAAATAATGTACTGAAGATAGTGGGTGTAGTTGTACTATATAATCTTGCACTTTTAGCGGCTATTTATACATTTTATATAATTATATCTGTTGTACTGATTGCCGGAGTTAAACTGCTTGATCTTGCTTATATGGGTAGTGCGGTGTATCTTTCTGTGCTTAGTACATTAAGGACGATAGTAAGATTATTTCTTGTATTTTTATCTATACCTTGTTCATTCTCTATGATATCATATATGTATTACAAGTATGAGAATCTTTCGGATATTAATTTTGAGTTTGTTGATATAGATGAAGGAAGCGCAAGGATAAACAGGATTATATATTCATTTGTTCTTGTGATGTCGATAGTCCTGGATGTGTTATATGTGGTGTTAACATTTAACAGCAACCCTTTTGAGAGAGTTGCTATATTCCATGATACTAAGATAACAGCACACAGGGGTGCATCAAGGGAAGCACCGGAGAATACACTGGCAGCTTTCCAGCGTGCCATAGATGATATGGCTGATTATATTGAACTTGATGTGCAGATGACAAGCGATGGTTATATAGTAGTTATGCACGATGCATCAGCATATAGGACAACAGGTGTAGCCAAGAATATAACAGATATGACATATGAGGAAGTAAAGAAGCTTGATGCCGGGTACTGGTTTTCAGAAAAATATAGGGGTGAAAGGGTTCCATCTTTTGAAGAGGTGTTAAAGCTTGTTAAAAGCAGTCCTGTCAGTATAAAGCTTAATGTTGAGATAAAGTCATCAGCGGATAGCAGCATAGCAGCTGGAAAGGTTATAGAGCTTATAAAGAAATATTCCATGGAACAGAATTGTGTTATAACTTCATTTGATTATGATGCGCTTCTTGCAGTTAAGAGCATGGATGAGGATATACAGACTGGATATATACTGTCTGTTGCATATGGAAGATTTTATGAGAATACCAACGTAGACTTCTTTAGTGTTAACGCTTCATTCCTTACAAAGAGAACAGTGGATGCCATACATAATACTGGTAAACAGGTATATGCATGGACAGCTAATAACGATACATCTATAAAGAATCTTGCTAATAAAGGTATTGATAATATAATAACAGATGAGCCTGTTATGGCAAGGGAGGTTGTGTATTCAAGGAATACAAGTGAAACTATTACAAATATGATTAAATATGTATTTAATAAATAACAGTCGCATTTTGCTTCGCAAAACAATGAGGTAAATACCTCTGCTCCTGCAAGAGCAGTCGCATTTTGCTTCGCAAAACAAGGAGGTATGTATGCTTAGGGGAATAGGTACATCTAAGGGTATAGGTATAGGAAAGGCACTGGTGTTAAAAAATACAGGGTGCGAGGTAAAAAAGTATAAAATAGATGATGTAGATGCAGAACTTCAAAGATACAAGGATGGAGTGGACACATTCATAAAGGAGACAGACGAATTCATAGAGAAGCTGACAGCTAAGTTAAACGGCGATGATAAGAATGCACTTGTTCTTAAGAACCAGGAATATTTAGCTGGTGATATACAGCTTACGTCAGAGGTTTGTAATATTATAAAGAAGAATAATATTAATGCAGAGGCAGCCCTTTATGAGGCCTGCGAATCTTTGAAGCAGCTGTTTCTAAGTATGGATAACGAGGCTATAGCCCAGCGTGTAACAGATATTGAAGATATGAGGGAGAGATTGACAGCAATACTTCTTGGTGTTAAGAGTATTGATCTTACGAAGCTTCCTGATAACACGATTATTATAGCTGATGAAATACATCCATCTATGACAGCGAATATGGATACTGTGCATATAGCAGGCATTATATCTGAAAAAGGTGGAGACACCTCACATGCATCGATACTTGCAAGAGCTTTGGAGATACCAGCAGTTCTTAGTGTAAAGGGTATATGCAGTGAGGTTAAGGATGGAGAAGACATAATAGTTGATGGTGCATATGGTGAAGTGTTTGTATCTCCAAGTGACATAACTAAAAAGATATACGCCAAAAAGAAAAAACAGTACGATGAGAGTGTTATAGAACTTAAGAAATATATCAATAAACAAACAGTTACTAAAGATGGCAGACGTGTGATGCTGGCTGCTAATATTGGCAATGCACTTGATGCCGCAAAGGCAGTCAGGGATGGTGCAGAAGGTGTGGGACTGTTCAGGACTGAATTCCTTTTTATGAATGGAAGCAAGCTTCCAACAGAAGAAGAACAGTTTACAGAATATAAGAAAGCAGCAGTTCTTCTTGATGGAAGGGAACTTACTATAAGAACACTTGATATCGGCGGAGATAAAGATATTCCATATATGGGATTGTCTAAAGAAACTAACCCATTCTTAGGATACAGGGCGATAAGATTCTGCCTTGACAGGATAGATGTTTTTACGACACAGTTAAGGGCTATATTAAGGGCTAGTGCTTACGGTAATATCAGAATTATGATACCTATGATAACATCGGTTTCAGAGGTCAACGAGGTTAAAAAGATTATAGCAGGAATATGCAGGGATCTTGATAAGAAGGATATTAAGTATGATACTGATATTAAAGTTGGTATTATGGTAGAAACACCAGCAGCGGCTATTATGGCAGATGTTCTTGCAAGGCAGGTTGATTTCTTCTCTATAGGAACTAATGATCTTACGCAGTATACGCTTGCTGTTGACAGAGGTAACGAAAATGTTTCATATCTGTATTCGGCACTTAATCCGGCAGTTCTAAGAAGTATTAAAAGAATAATAGAATGTGCGCATAACGCAGGTATTGATGTAGGCATGTGTGGTGAGGCGGCAGCAGATGAGCGCATGATACCACTGCTTTTATCTTTCGGGCTTGATGAGTTCTCAGTCGGTGTAAGCCGTGTGCTCGAGGTAAGAAAAGAGATTGCATCATGGAGTATGAAAGAAGCTGGTGATATAGCAGGGAATATATTAGGATATTCAGAGGAAAAGGAAGTATCGAATTATCTGAGTGATTATATATCATCAAGAGCTGAAACATCTAAGCAGACAGCTAAAGATAGTAATGACAGTGCATTATAAAATATGTTGTATGTGATAATACAAAGAATAGATGACATAACGGATAAATAATGCTATGAATAAATGTCATAATGAATAAGTAATGTGATAATAAAAATGATAGAAATGAGGAACATATGGCGATATATGTAACAGATGAAGAGCAGGAAAGAGTTATACTTGTAGGTGTGGAGCTTGACCCGGCAGATGATTGTGAGAAATCACTTGAGGAGCTATCTGAGCTTGCAAAGACAGCAGGGGCAGTTACAGTTGGAAAGATGATACAGCCAAGAGACAGCTTCCATCCTGCAACTTATATAGGAAAAGGAAAGCTTGAAGAGTTAAGAGCTATGATACAGGAGCTTGGAGCAACAGGTATTATATGTGATGATGAGCTGTCTCCTGCACAGTTAAGGAATCTTGAAGATGTTCTTGATACAAAGATTATGGACAGAACTATGGTTATATTAGATATATTTGCAGCAAGAGCGTCATCAAGTGAAGGTAAGATACAGGTTGAGATGGCACAGCTTAAGTACAGGTCAACAAGACTTGCAGGTCTTGGAATAACACTGTCAAGACTTGGTGGTGGTATAGGAACAAGAGGTCCTGGTGAGAAGAAGATAGAAACGGACCGAAGAATAATACGTGACAGAATATCCCACTTATCAGCAGAATTAAAAGAAATAAAAAGCCATCGTGATATACAAAGACAGAATAGAGAGAACAGTTCAACACCTGTGGCTGCCATAGTAGGGTATACTAATGCAGGAAAGTCAACACTTCTTAACAGGCTTACAGATGCTGGTGTGTTATCAGAAGACAAGCTGTTTGCAACACTTGATCCTACGACAAGGGCACTTAAACTTGCGAATGGCGAAAAAGTGCTTTTAACAGATACAGTCGGATTCATAAGAAAGCTTCCGCATAATCTTATTGAGGCCTTCAGGAGTACACTTGAAGAAGCTAAATATGCAGATATGATAGTACACGTTGTTGACTGTTCTAATGATGATTATGAGAGACACATGGCAACGGTATACGATACCCTTAAACAGCTGGATGTAGGTGATAAGCCGGTTATCACACTCTTTAACAAATGTGATGAATTCGATGAGATACCTATACTTAAAGATAGTAAAGCTGATTATGTAGAGAATATATCAGCAAAAACTGGTATGGGACTTGATAGTTTCCTGATGGATATACAGGATATTATTCTTAAGAGCAGAATCCAGATAGAAAGGGTATTTCCATATAATGAGGCAGGAAAGCTTCAGCTTATAAGAGAGTATGGACAGCTTGAAAGTGAAGAATATACTCAGGAGGGTATTAAAGTTAAAGGTTATGTACCGGCATGGGTTGGCGGAAAGCTGTAATACAGGAAAGAGGATTGATATGAATATAATAGCACTTGCAGATAATAACTGGGCGATTGGTAATAATGGAAGACTTCTTGTGGATATCCCGGAGGATAAGAAGCTGTTTCGTGGGGAAACATATGGAAAGGTTGTAGTTATGGGAAGAAAGACCTATGAAGGCCTTCCTAACCAGTCAGCACTTGAGGGCAGAAAGAACATAGTACTGACTAATAACCTGAATTATAAAGCTAAGGATGTGCTTATATGCCATAGTGTTCAAGAGGTGCTGGAACAGCTTAAAAGCTATGACAGTAAGGATGTCTATATAATAGGTGGCGGACAGATATATGAACAGTTTCTTCCATATTGTGATACAGCACATATAACAAGAGTAGATTATAAGTATCAGGCAGACACATATATCACAGATTTTGATAAGCTTGATGGCTGGAGGGTTACGGCCAGAAGTGAAGAACATACTTACTTTGACATATGCTATGAATTCGTCTGCTATCAGAAGGAAAAGTAAGTGATAATTAAGTGATAGGTAAGCGATAAGTAAGCGGAAAGTGAGTGATATGCAGGATAACGCATAGATAGATGCACTGGTGTGCAGCAGCATATCCTTATCTGTGCGATATATGACCGGAAGAGAGGATTAGTATGAATAAAAAAATGTGGAAAATAAGGCGTATAATTACAGTTGTGCTTATGGCTGCCATAATTACCGGGCTGACTGTGTGGTATGGAATTCCACACCTATATGCATCACAAGAGGAGAAGACACTAAGAGTTATTCAACAGTCACAGAAGATACTTGAAAGCATTATAGAGAATTATATCGACAAAATAAGCCAGATTGATCCTATGGGGAATCATACATATGAAGGTGCGATAACCGTATCGGAGTGTGTTTATGATGGCGTGGATTACAGACCAGATGCATATAATAGAAGTCAGAAATATAGCATAGTTACTACAAATAATAATATAGTACTGGACATGCCTAAGGTCAAAGATGGCACACTGGTAGTAGATAAGAATGATATACTAAAATATGGTCTTGCCAAAATTGACTCTAGCCAGACAAAGCCGATATTAAGGGCAGCTCTGACACACGTTATGGAAGGGTATAAAGTAGCTGTTAAGGATAGTGCAGCTATAAGCGATAAAGCATTAATAGCAGGGTTTAATACATTTGTCGAAGAAATGTATAAGGATCCGGTTATTCTTCCATACATTTCCTTGTTTAATGTTCATGGAATAACCGCTGATAAGATGAAGAGCAGGTTTAGTGAATATGCAGAGGGTGTGTATACAACATATAATATAAGCATGGATAGTCAGGACAAACTGACAGGAATAGAGCTTGTGTTCAACCGGATGGGTGCTGATGCCAATGATGCTAGTGATTATCAGGAAAGTGATAATAATAAACAGCAGATAGGCAATATTAATATAAGCTTCACAGGTGAAGACAAGCTATATGATAGTATGCATATTATGGTAACAACAGCAGTTATAAATAACAATTATGTGAATGTAAACCTACAGTTAGATACGCAGGATATGAATAATATAAAGTATGGCATAGCGGCTGATATAAGTTATAGAAGCCATAATCTTAAGCTTGAGGCGGATGGTGATATAAGAAAGAACTGATGCTGTAATGCGTTGATAATTATAATATTTTCCCGGACAGATAAGGCTATTAATAATCTGTCCGGGAATTTTTGTTAGCAGTTGCGTTTGGGTTAAAGGTTATATGATGTCGGGGTCAAAAGCCCCCTACTTTGATACCTACGAATTGTTCCGTGCTACGCACTCCCACAATTCTTCCCAATATTCGCATATCGTGGGATTATCATCCTACTTTTATGCTCATATCGGGGCGGGTTCCAAGGTCGCTCACCCACCTATGAGCAAGCTCATGTGGGTTTAGACCTTTTGACCCTGGTATCATTATATGAATAAAAGTCAGAGAAATGTAACCTTATGAAATAAAATCGTACTATATATGTGAAAGCTTTCAAAAATCAGAATTAAGGAAAAATAAAAAGTGCGCAGCGAAGAAGAAATAATTGATTTAATAGTTAACAGAGATGAGAGTGTTATGAGTGAGCTGATGGATAAGTATCAGAGGCCGCTTATGAGACTGGCTATGAATATGTTGGATAGTGAAGAGGATGCCAGAGAGTGTGTGAATGATACATTTTATGAAGTGTGGAAGTCAGTCCCTCAGAACAGACCTAAATATCTTTTTGCATATTCAGCGACTATCTGCAGACATCTGATATGTAAAAGAATAGAGCACGATAAAGCATTAAAGAGGAGTTCCAATGTAATAGAGCTTACATCAGAGATGGAACAATGCATCGGCGGAGAGGATAATTTACCAGATGGGGATGAAGAGAGGCTTGGAGAGTTGCTTGACCAGTTTTTAAAGGGTGTGCCAGTCCAGAAGAGAAATATGTTTATACAAAGGTACTGGTATTCAGAACCAATCAGAACGATAGCACAGCTACAAGGAAAAAGTGAAAGCACAGTAAAGGTAACGCTTCACAGAATGAGAAAAGAGCTTAAGCTTTTTCTTGAGAATAATGATGTTGAGTTATGAATTAAGGGGTTGCGTAGAGGCAACAGAATGGAGGTATTTATGGATAAGAATAAGCTGTTTAATTCAATGAATTATATTAATCAGGAATGGGTAGAGCAGGCAAAGCCAACAAGGAATAAGCGTGTAAGTTTAAAAAAGAATAAGAAGTATAAGGTGTATAGAAATATTGCGGCGGCAGCAGCGGTTGTGTTTGCAGTATCAGGAATTACTTATACAGGAGCATATGCATACCAGAAATATCTTAAGCCACAAAGCAATGTTAACTTCTCATCTCATATAGATGATGATAGTACAGTAAGTATATATAGCAGTAATAATATGGAGAATTCAAAGGATTCAACAGTAGATGTTATATGGGGCAATTATGTTGCAAGTGGTTCAAGATTCTATGTAAGCTTAACATTTAAGTCAAAGGATGGAAGCCCTATTATTCCTAATGACGAAAGCGATATGAAGCCAATAATAGGTTCGTTCAACTTTGAGAAAGCCCATGTAAGCTTAAATGGCAACTCTATCACAGATTCCAGATCAGGATATCTGCCAATATTCTTTAATGGAATGTCAGAGGATGGAACAGAAATATATGCAGAGATGAATCTTGATTATAATGATGGTACTAAATTCGTAGGAAGTACTATAACAATATCAACAGAAAACTTAAGATGCGCGTATGCAACAGAAGATAAGGAAAAACGTGAAGAAAGACAGATAGCAACAGGCGAATGGTCATTTGAAACACAGGTTGAAGACAGTAGTACAGGAGTTATATGTTCAAAGCCGGATGTACAGGTTCCGTCAGTATACAAGGATGGCGAATATCTGACAATCACAGATCTTCAATCTAATGGATTCGAGGTGGCTCTTAAGGGAACTGGAGATATTGACTTTAAGTACTTCGGAGTTGAAAAAGGAAATGCTCTAACAGTAACACTTAAGAATGGCACAGTTGTAGAGGCAGATACTAAGTTATCTGATTTATCAGGAAATGCAAAGACAAAGCTGTATGATATCACATACGGATTAAAGAAGGTAGTTGCCGTTGAGGATATTGATTCAATAGAATGGCATGGTGCAACAATCTATAAGGCTGAGTAGAGGGTGCTATAAGAATGCTATAAGGATGTTCTTGGTATGCCACCGGGTTTGTTATCAGGAGGGCATTGTATAGGATGCATAACTAGGAAATATAATAATAAAAAATCTTACCAAAACAACGGGGAACCACAGATGGGGAATGCAGGGGGATTGAGTGCTTTTACACTCAATCCCCCTTGTGCTTGTTAGCTTTTGTTGGAGAGATTTGTTGAAATAATTGGTCGAAGAGATTAGTTGAAGTGTTCAGTAGAAAAATTGGGTTATATATTGGGATTGTGACCCCATATGAGAAAATAGCAAAGTGAGTCAAAAAAATAAGAAAGAAAATCGAGGAAGATTTGACCTAATATGAGAAAATGGCAATCAGAGTCATATTTTGAAAGCTGATTGTGATTAGAAATACCCAATCAGCTTTCTGATAACTAAAGCATTACTTAATATAATACCACTAAAGTTTTATAACGTCTGTTTATCAACATAGTAATTAATTTATCTAAACAACGATATAGGTACTATAATGAAATCTTCTTAGCCGTCGTTCCATTTTGATTGCATTGGATAGTTCGGCAAATGCACCTACCTGTACCTTGTAGTAACCATCTTCATATATTATAAAAGCTGGGAAGCCATCTATAAGTAGAGAGTTTAATAAGCGGTCTGCATTATCTTTATTGTGGTATGCACCAGTCTGAACCCGGTAGAGAGGCTGATGTATATATGAATTATTGCAGGTGTTGCTGCAGGAGTTATTGTGTAGGCTGTTGCAGGAGTTATCATTGCAGAGATTATATCCGGTGTCAGCAGTATAATTATCAGAGTTGTTAATACCTTCTGTAATACTTTCTGTCTCTGTTTTTGGAGTTATATCATATCTATAAGAGGCATTATCACTATTAATAGAACTGCTTGTGCCGATGAAATTACCGGAATTATAGGAACTGCCGGAATTACCGGAATGGCCGGAATTTCCGAAACTACTAGAATCATAGAAAGTACTAGAAGCTCCTAAATTGCTGGCATTGCTGGAACTGTTGATATTGCTGGCGTTGCTGGAATTATTGGTATTGTTGGAGCTGTTGGTATTGTTGGAGCTGTTGGTATTGTTGGAGCTGTTGGTATTGTTGGAGCTGTTGGTATTGTTGGAACTATTGGTATTATTGGAACTGCTGGTATTATTGGAGTTGTTAGCTTTGTTGTAGCTGCTGTTTGAATGGTGAGTATTAGAGTTGCGTGAACCAATAGGTAGGCTTTCTAATATTCCATCAGCTATAGCATTTGCAACCTTATCGAATTCCTGGTCAAATATATAATTATCTTTTTCGTTATTTATAAAGCCTGCTTCAACAAGGACAGCTGGCATCTTAGTTCTCTTGAGTACCACAAGATTTTTCCGGGTATCAACTCCCAGATTCTTAAATCCAACATTCTCAAGCTGGTTGTTTATGTTTCTTGCAACCTCTGACTTAAGTCCTGAATCATTGTATACAAGAGTTTCAACACCAGAATACTGGTTGGGCTTTTCAGAAGAGTTTCGATGTATTGACACGAAAAGATCAGCGCCTGAGTTGTTAGCATCAGTTGCCTTTTTAAAAGGTGTCTCATATTCGTCGTTAGTTCTTGTATAGAAAACATCAATTCCATTTTTTTTAAGAATATCGCCGACGGCCAGAGTAAGGTCGAGGGTATCATCTTTTTCCTGTCTGCCATTATAAACAGCACCAGGATCGCTGCCACCATGGCCTGCATCAAGAGCTACTTTATATTTTGACATATCCGCTCCTAAGGGAATTATCATTTTATTTTATTCATAAAAATATATAAAGATACATATAATAATGAAAAAATATTAATTTTTTGTATATAGGTGTATACAGAATGGGGGTATAATGGTGTATGTTCATACTATGGAAACACCACAGGATATGATAGATAAAGGGAAGATGCACATAAATGTATATGATAAACAGCAGGGAGCACCGCTTGCAAATGCAAGAATCACTCTGTCATACACAGGTAATCCGGATTCGATAATAAATGAACTTGTAACGGATTCAGAGGGGGCGGTTAATCTTGATGAACTTTTAGCACCACCGATAGAGTACAGCATGGAGCCAGGGGAAAAACAGCCATTTGCAGAATATACGATTGATGTCAGTGCCAACGGATATGAGGAGACTAACATATCCGGAATAGATGTCTTTTCAGGGGAAACGAGTATACAGGATGTATATCTTAATGAAAATGAGTATGCAGTTGCGGAAGATAACATAGTTATTCCGGTTAATACCCTGTATGGAAACTATCCAGCCAAGATACCAGAGAGTGAGATAAAGCCACTTAACCAGTCTGGTGAGATAGTACTAAGCCGTGTTGTTATTCCTGAAACTATAGTTGTGCATGATGGTGTTCCTACTGATTCAACGGCGCTTGATTATTATGTCAGGTATAAGGATTATATTAAAAATGTTGCAAGCAGCGAGATATATTCAACATGGCCAAGGCAGACGTTAGAGGCTAATATACTTGCAATCATGTCATTTACATTGAACAGGGTGTATACAGAATGGTATAGAAACCAGAGTTATAATTTTACTATAACATCTTCAACAGCATTTGATCATAAATGGGTGAATGGCAGAAATATATTTGAGAGTATATCAAATGTAGTAGATGAAATATTTGATAATTATCTTTCACGTCCGAATGTTAAGCAGCCAATACTTACACAGTACTGTGATGGAAAAAAATCAAGCTGTCCGAACTGGATGACACAGTGGGGAAGTAAGTATCTTGGTGACCAGGGATATTCATCAATCGATATATTAAGATATTATTATGGCGATGATATGTATATAAATACAGCAGAGCAGATACAGGGTATTCCTTCATCATGGCCTGGTGCCAATCTTGATATAGGGTCATCGGGTCAGAAAGTAAGACAGCTTCAGGAGCAGCTGAATCTCATAGGAGATTATTACAAGGCTATACCACCATTGTCAGTTGATGGAATATATGGAGAGCAGACAGCAGAAGCGGTAAGACAGTTTCAGAGGATTAACAATATGCCACAGACAGGAGTCGTTGATTTTCCGACATGGTACCGTATATCAGACAGATATGTGAGACTGTCAGGCATAGCTGAGCTTATGTAAGCGGGCATGATATAGTCTGGCTTATGGAAATGTTGTCTTTAAACAGTATTGAAATAGTATTATAGTACTGATATTATGATGATATAAAGAAATGTGTACAAATGAAAGAGGCAAAAGATATATGAGGTATAAGATAAGTGATCTTGCAAAACTTCTTGGTGTATCTACAAATACGGTGAGAAGATACGAGGATATGGGTTATATATCTGCTGTGAGGGATGAGAACAGCGGATACAGGTATTACGATGATGATGGAGTTTTTGGCGTGCTCAATGCTAAAATGCATATAAAGTATGGTTTTACGCATGAGCAGATAAGTAAAATGCAGGATTATACGCTTGGTGAAACTATAGAGGCGTGTCAGGAACACATGCAGCAGATGGATAGGCAGATAGCCTATATGACGTATTTAAGACACAGGCTTAAGGATGACTGTGTGCTTATGAATAAGGCGGCAGCTAATACAGATATATATGAAAAACAAAGTCTTCCTATGTATTATGTTTTATATAAGAATGGTGGAAAGCTGCTTCAGGAGCCAGAAAGACTGGAGCAGCTAAGCGAGTTTTTATACAATTCACCAGAAATACAGCATATATACATAATTCCTGAGAGTGAGATGAAAGCAGGACGTTTTACTGTAAGCTGTGGTTATTCGATTAAGGAAGAGCATCTTGAAAAGTATCATCTTCATATTAACCAATATGCACAGAAGTATATTCCTAAGCCGTCAGTTATGGGTATATCAAAGGTGCCGGCAAGGTTAAGCAGTATATATGATTATTCACAGGATGAGATTAAGGAGATTATGATAGGGCGTCATCTTGCGTATATGAAAGAGCATAATCTTGTCCTTGATGGTGATATAACAGGTATAGTTATAACAAAGGTTAAGGATGATGATAGTGATGATCATGTGATGTATATTCTTATGAGTGTTCCTGTACGGCATGAAAAACAGTGAATTATGAGATATTATGTTCGCATATAAAAACAATTCTTTATTAAATATGTAAAAGATATTGACCTTGACATTGGTTCATACTTTATAGTTTGTATTATGGATATCAAAAAGGTTTTATAAACAGACCCTGACAGTATCCATGCAGATATATAATGTTATAATGCCTTTAAAGGCAGAAAGGGAGGTCAATATGCGCAAAACAACTAAAAGACGTCTTAGCAGTCTTTTGTGTGCAGTACTTATGCTTGTTACAAGCATAGATGTAACTGCATTTGCAGCAGAATCAAAAGCGTCAAAAAGAAAGATTGACGTATGGGACATAGGAACAGTACAGGAAGCAGATACAGATAAGTATAATAATCATATTACTGCTGCTGACTGGGAGAATTGTGACAATGTTTCAAAGGATGGTAAATTCGTTGCCGGAGAAACAACATTTGGTGATCTTACAATCAATCATAATGCCAATGACAGATTGTTCTCGGCATCAGGCAAAAACTATGGAAGCAATGCGTTAGCAACAACAGCATATGATGATGGATATACAGCATCCGGTATGTACTACTGTAATGGTACAGGAGGAGAAGGAAGAAGATACATTGCTATTAACAATGTAGAAGCCGGAGATAAGATAGTTGTATACATGGCATCAAGCAACGCTGCTAATGGAACACTTCTTTTTAAGTATCTTGGTGAAGATAATGAACAGGTAGAAAAAGCAAGCTTTACTAACAAGGGCGCTAAGTATGAATTCGTAGCTAAGTATAGTGGTTCATATAAGGTATATACAGATGCAGCAGCAGGAAAACCTATATATAACAGGGTGGTAAGAATTCCGGGAGTAAAAGTCAGTGGAACAATAGAAGGTGTACAGGTAAGCGGTCTGAAGGTTTTATTTAAGGATGATGTTAACGATATCACATATGATGCAGATGTAAAAGGCAATACATTTACAGCTACACTTGCAGCAGGTTGTGATTATACAGCAGTTTTATCCGGAGCAGCAGGATATGGATTTTCCGTTGATACAAAGAATGTTACAACAACTGTAGATGAAGCTCTGACAGGCAAGACAGGAGTTACATTAAAGGTAGAAGAAAAGAAAGTATATACATATACAGGAAAGGTTACAGGATTTGCAGCAGATTATGATACATCGGGATTATCAGTTAAGCTCGTAGCAGACCCATCTTCATTAGCAGATGATGTAGTTCTTAAGCTTGATGATAACAAAGCTTTCAAAGCAACACTTGAGCCTGATGTTAAGTATACAGTTGAGCTTAGTGGAGTTAATGATTATGAAGTAGCTGATGGCAAAGAGGTTACAGGCCAGACAGATTACTCTAAAGATATAAGCGTTTCTGCTAAGAAGTTATATAAGGTAACAGGTAGATTTACAGATATAGATGCTAAAGCAACAGTTACAGATATTAAGTTTATCAATGTTGATGACAAGTATGTGTATACAGGAAAGGTTACATCAGATGGATATGAAGTTTCTTTAAGAAATGGTTCATACGAAGTTGAAGCAGCAGTTGATGGATATAGAACAACAACACATATAGTAGTCAATGATGCGGATGTAACTAAAGACATCTTAATGGTGTCAACCAAAGATAAGGAACAGATTGAAAGAGTATCTGATATATATGTCGGATATAAAGAAAAAGGAAATGCAAACTATAATACAGTAAAAGAAGCAGTATCAGCAGTATCATTAATGACACCTGCTCCTGATGAGAATAATGGAGTTACTATTCATATTGCTCCTGGTACATATAGAGAACAGGTTATTATATCAACTCCATATGTAAGACTTGTTAATGATGAAAAGTCATCAGGCAAAGAAGTGCTTCTTACATGGTATTATGGAATAGGATATAAGTATTACAGCATAGATTCTAAAGGTTATTATAATGCTGAAAATGCATATGATAAGTACGAGAAGGCAGCTGCAGCAAAATGGGGCTGTTCAGTACTGCTTAAAAATACAGCAACAGGATTTAGTGCTGATGGAATCACATTTGAAGCTTCGTTTAACCGTTATTTAACAGATGAAGAAATAGAAGATGGTGTGACACCTACAGAAAATAAGAATCCAGACAGAAACTACGCAACAGATGTTACATCAAAGGCAGCAACAGAAAGAGCAACAGCCATGGCTATAGAAGCTGATAAGGTTGAATTCACAGACTGTGCATTTCTTGGAAGCCAGGATACATTATATACTGGCAATTCAGCAACTAATATGTACTTTAAGAACTGTCATATAGAGGGTAATACAGATTACATATTTGGTGATGGAAACGCAGTGTTTGATGGATGCGAGCTTAGATTCGCAGGTTACAGTGCTGGCTCTACAGGTGGTTATATTACAGCACATAAGCCAGCCTCTGCTGCAGCAACAAAGATTGGCTATGTATTTAGAAACTGTACAATAACAGGCAGTGATGAACTTGAGGTAAGTGCAGGATATCTTGGAAGACCTTGGGGTCAGGATGCAAAAGTAACATTCCTTAATACTAAGATAAAGGGTAGTTACATTAAAGATGAAGGCTGGTTTGAAATGTCTGGCAATAAGCCGGAGAAGGCTGGTTATACAGAATATAATTCGGTTTATACAGATGGAACAGCAGTAGATGTTTCTAAGAGAGTAACAGGAGTTACAACAGATGAAAATGTTGCAAAGAAAGATGTTGTAAATGATTATCTTTCAGGCTGGACACCTAATGCTTATGTGGCTGATGAGGGCACAGTAGCATTTGTAAAGAAACCATATCTTGTGGATAATGGAGATATCAATGCACCATATCCAGGACATACTCTTACTGTTATATACTCTCTTGGAGAGAAGAATGATAAAAATGATGCATCAGTGATCCGCTGGTATATTGTTAATGAGGATGGCAGCAGAACACTTGCAAAATCGTCAACTGCCAATGCTGATAATACATATAAGATTTCTAAGGATGCTATTGGAAAGCATATTGAAGTTGAAGTTGTACCTGAGAACTTAAGTGGTGTTAAGTCAGGAGCAGTAAAATATAAGGCAGAGGCATATGTAAGAGATGGATATGAAGATCCTACAGGTTCAACAGATATAGAACTTGGTGATGGAGTAAATGTATTTTTAGCAGGTGATTCAACTGTTAAGGATTATTCAGCATCAGGTATGTATATGAGCGGTAAGGCCCAGGCTGAAGGTTCATGGGGCGAATATTTACAGGCATTCTTTGATTCTTCAAAGGTTAAGGTGCAGAACTATGCCAATGGAGGACGAAGCAGCAGAAACTTTATCAATGAGGGCTCATTAGATAAGATAAAAGCCAATATTAAAGCAGGTGATTATCTGTTTATACAGTTTGGACACAATGACTGTGCCAATGGAAAAGGATATATTGAAGATAGATATGTACCACTTGGACAGCCAGATGCCAACGGAATATATCCGGTAACAGCAGGAACTAAAGTGGCAACACCATCATCACTTACTTCAAAGTATGGAGATACATTCTATTCATATGATTGTGGTGGTACTTATAAATGGTATCTTAAGCAATATATTGATGCGGCAAAGGAAGCAGGGGCAATACCGGTTCTTGTAACACCAGTATCAAGACTTTATTATACTAGTGAGGGTACTATCAAACCACATCATGATTCAACAGATACGGAAACAGGAACACTTGTAACTAAAAATAATGCATATGTTGAAGCAGTTAAACAGCTTGCAAAGGAACAGGATGTATTACTTATTGATGGTTTTGAGATAACAAAGAATATGTATGAGGAAGCATACAAAGCAGACGAAAAGGCAGCTAATGGCAAGTCTGTTAATGGTACACAGGTTATGTCAGCAGGAGACAGCACACATAGCAATAAGCTTGGTGGTTTCATAACAGCAGAACTCTTTGCACAGCAGATTCAGAATATGAATATATCACTTTCAAAGGCTGTTAAAGCACCATCCAGAGTAGCAGGTGTTAATCCGGATGGACAGCAGGTGTTTGTTGTTGATAAGAACGGAGTGCTTACTGCTAAAGCAGCAGATGCAAATGGCAGCTTCATAGAAGATGCAGTGTACTGGACAACAAAAGGCCAGAGCCTTTTAGGTGTAATAAGTGCTAAGAGTGAAGAACTTAATAAGAGCGAGAAACCATCGCCGGATCCAACACCATCGCCAGACCCAACGCCAGCACCAGACCCAACGCCAGATCCAACGCCATCGCCAGATCCAACACCAGCACCGGATCCAACGCCATCGCCAGACCCAACGCCAGCACCAGATCCAACACCAGAGCCAACACCAGCGCCAGAACAGGGTGGCAGCGATAAGAAAGATGACAATACTATATCATCTGACGATAAAAATCCAGATGCTTCTAAAGATGATGTAAAAACAGCAGATGTATATCACGTGATGGGATATAGTGTGGCATTTACAATGGCATTAGCTGGAATAGTACTTCTTGTGAATGAAGATAGAAAAAAGAAAAGGCTGATTAATAAATAATATAATAGTTATAGATACTAGTGTTAGTGATGATTAGAATTGATTAGTATTGATTGGCATTGAATAAAGCCAGATACACAATGACTTAGGTTGTTGTGTGTCTGGTTTTTGAATACTTGAATATTGTTTGTTCGAATATTATTTGCCTGAATGTTTTTTGAAATATAATAATGTATGGATTTATGTACAATACATTATTAAATGTGCAAAAAGATATTGACCTTGACATTGGTTCATACTTTATAATTCCATAAAAAGGGCAGATTGTCCAGAAAAGAAAGGGAAGGTTATTTATGATGAAGAAAAGAAACAGGAAACGTATAAGTTGTCTGCTTAGCGCTTTGCTTCTGCTTGTTATGAGCATAGGCTGGAGCGTTATGGCTATGGCTGATGATGCGGTTAATAAAGACAGCAGCAAGCCTACAGTATGGATAATAGGTGATTCTACAGTAAGTTCTTTTGCTGATAATTATTATTATCCAAGATATGGATGGGGTACACAGATTGATAAGTATCTTGATGGAACATATGAAGTGAAGAATATAGCTTTATCAGGAAGAAGTTCTAAGAGCTATGTTAATGATAAGGAGTATAAAGAACTTACAGCCGGTATGAAGCAGGGTGATTATCTTCTTATAGGCTTTGGTCATAATGATGAAAAGGCAGAAGCAGACAGATATACAGACCCTAATGGTGATTATAAGACAGCTGGCTCATTTGCTAACTCATTATATGAAAACTATATTAAGCCTGCGCAGGCAGCTGGTACAACAGTTATTCTCTGTACACCTATAGTAAGAAGAACTGCTACAGCAGAATGGTCTGACAGTAATCTTCATATCACAAAGGATAGTGGTGATTTCAAGGGTGGAGATTATGCCCAGTCTATAAGGAATCTTGGTAAGGAACTTAATATACCAGTTGTTGATATGACTAAGATGACAAAAGAGTTATATGATACATTAGGACCAGATGAGACAGTCAACCTTCATGCATGGACATCATCTAAGGCTACAAGCGTTGATAATACACATACAAACATTTATGGTGGAACATATAATGCTTATCTTGTAACTAAGACAATTAAGGAACTTGGGGTAGCTGGAATATCAGAACATATAACAGCTAAGGAAGCACCTGTTAAGGCTGATGTACTTAAGTCTAATCCTGATTATAAGGAAGCTGAATATTCAGGAGAACTTAAGCAGAGTGAATTATGGAAAGATGCAGGAGTTTTCAAGGGTTCAATATTTGGAGATATAGGCGGAGACCCAAATCTTATTAAAGATAAGTTCATACTTGAGGGCAATGAAGATGGAAGCATTCACATTGCTGTTAATGGTAAGGGAAAGATATCATCAACAACAGATGGAATGGCAATGTATTATTATAAAGTACCAGCAGATAGTAACTTTGTAATAACAGCTAATGCAACAGTAAACAGCATTAATAAACACAATCAGGTGGCATTTGGTCTTATGGCAAGAGATGCTATGTATATTGATGTTAATGATAAGTCAGCTCTTGGAGATTATGTTGCAGCAGGAAGTATCCAGCAGGGAACAGCTAACTGCTTTAAGAGAAAAGATGGCGCATTAGGCTATGGTGGTAAATTAGAGAATCCGGTAGAGGCTGGTAAGACATATGCACTTAAGATTGAGAGTAACAGTGATGGATACGCATGTACATTTGGCGATAATGCTGCTATATCAGGTGGTTTTGATTTCAAGCTTACATCAATAGATGCAGATTATGTATATGTAGGTTTATTTGTAGCAAGACAGGCAGATGTAACATTCTCAGATATAAAGCTTGTTGTAGATGGTAAGGTAGTAACTGGTTCAGATGTTAAGCCTGATGATAATAAACCGGGAGATAATAAGCCGGGAGATAATAAGCCGGGAGATAATAAGCCAGGAGATAATAAGCCAGGAGATAACACACCAAGCACACCAAGCGATACACCAAACACACCAAGCGATACACCAAGCACACCAAGCGATACACCAAGCACACCAAGTGATACACCAAGCACACCAGATTCAGATAAGGTAAATGCAGTAATTAAGGCTGATGCTGGCATCAATATAAAAGCCGAAGTACCAGTGAGCGGAATCACATTCACAGAAGAGGAAAAGAAAGAAATAGAAAACGGAAGTACAGTTTCGGTATCTATGGAGGTCAAAGATGTAACAGCTACAGTATCAGAAAGCGATAAGAAGCTTGTGGAGGATAAGGTTAAGGAAGTTCTTAACAATGGTGTAGTTGGAGCATATCTTGATCTTACATTATTAAAGAAAGTTGGAAGTCTCAAAGAAGTATCAGTAACAGAAACAGCTGCTGGAGTTGTTGTTAAGCTTGATATTCCTGAAAGTCTTAAGAATACAGATTCATCTGTAGAAAGAAAATATACAGTTGTAAGAATTCATGATGGTGTAGCAGAGGCACTTGAAACAAGCTGCGAAAACGGAGTTATTACATTTACAACAGATAAGTTCTCTACATACGCTATATGCTATGAAGATGTAGCAGCAACAGGAAACGGACAGTCATCAGATAACACAATAAATACAGGTGATGTGTATAATATAGCACTCTATGTATTATTCGCAGTTGTATCATGTGCAGGTCTTGCATTCGTAGTATTAAGAAGAAAGTCAGTTGTAAGATAAAAAATAAAATAATGTATCATTTTTGTATTGCAGAAATTTGAAATATTTGAAATGTTTGTTTGAAATGTTTAAAAATATAGTTGACAGCTATAACTATTAGTGTTAAACTCTAATAGTTGTTAAACGAAGCAGAGTATCCACTCTCACCTTAGCGCATGAAGGCGACTCGGGTTTATATTTTTAAGAATATGCATGATAAACAGCAATTAAGATGCATTATGATTAAAAAGTGGATAGTCTGACTATCCACTTTTTTTGATTTTGGAGGTGCACTACTATTAGCGAATTAATGATTAACGAGCAGATCCGCGATAAGGAAGTTCGTGTTATTGGACAAGAAGGACAGCAGCTTGGAGTTATGTCTCCTAAGGATGCTATGAAGTTAGCAAGAGAGGCAGAGGTTGATCTTGTAAAGATAGCTCCATCCGCAAAGCCACCTGTATGTAAGCTTGTGGATTATGGCAAGTATAAGTATGAGCTTGTCAGAAAAGAAAAGGAAGCTAAGAAAAAACAGAGAACAATAGAAGTCAAAGAAGTTCGTTTATCACCTAACATAGATGTGAATGACCTTAACACTAAGTGTAACGCAGCAAGGAAGTTCATAGAGAAAGGCGATAAGGTTAAAGTATCACTCAGATTCAGAGGACGTGAGATGGCTCATGTTGATTCAAGTAAGCATATACTTGAAGATTTTGCAGAGAAGTTAAGTGATATAGCAGTAGTAGATAAGGCTCCAAAGTTAGAAGGCAGGAGCATGACTATGTTTTTAACTGAAAAACGTTAAAATATTATTCCATATGAGAATTAAATTAGGAGGATTATTATGCCAAAGGTAAAGACAAAAAGAGCAGCTGCAAAGCGTTTTAAAGTAACTGGAACAGGTAAATTAAAGAGAATGAAAGCTTACAAGAGCCATATTCTTACAAAGAAGACTACTAAGAGAAAGAGAAATCTTAGACATGCAGCTATGACAGATGCAACTAATGTAAAGACAATGAAGAAGATTATGCCATATTTATAAGATATGGGTGTCTGTGATTGATTATTTTAGGAGGAAATTAAGAAATGGCAAGAATTAAAGGCGGTATGAACGCAAAGAAGAAGCATAATAGAGTATTAAAGCTCGCTAAGGGTTATAGAGGAGCTAGATCTAAGCAGTACAGAGTTGCTAAGCAGTCTGTAATGAGAGCTCTTACAGAGAGCTACAAGGGCAGAAAGCAGAAGAAGAGACAGTTCAGACAGTTATGGATCGCAAGAATCAATGCTGCTGCAAGAATGAATGGTCTTTCATACAGCAAGTTCATGTATGGTTTAAAGTTAGCTAACATTGACCTCAACAGAAAGGTATTAGCTGAGATGGCTGTTAATGATGCAGAAGGATTTGCTAAGTTAGCAGAAGTTGCTAAGTCTAAGATTGCTTAATCATTAGATTAATTAGTGTAAAGATAAATATAATGTTATATATCAGATTTATATCTGTCAGATTCTGGATATCTTCTGATTAGTAGCATTTAAGCCGCTATATAGGATGAGATAACTCTTTATATCCTGTATGGCGGCTTTTGTGATAATATTGTGAAACATTTATGTAATACTGGCTTTAGAGGCTGTATTATGGTATAGTTTATAAGTCGGCAATCCGGCATAATATATATTTATGGAGACAGGTTATGAGAAAAGTATTAAAAGGAAAGTGCGTTAAATATGCAGTAGCAGCAGCTATGGTTGTTTCTATGCTTATGACTACAGCATGTAATAGTAAAATAAAGGTTGATTATGGATATAATCCTTCAGATTATGTTGAGCTTGGAAACTACAAGGGAATAGTAGCCGATGTTGATGTCACATCCATAACTAACAAGGTTATAGATGACAAGATAGCTGAGCAGATGAATGATGTAACTACATATACAGATGTTAACCGTGGGGCTCAGAAGTCAGATAAGGTAACATTTAGTTACTCAGGAACATCAGGTGGACTTGCAATAGATGATTTCACGGGTTCTGATTATAGTATGGTTCTTGGAAAGGATGCTTTTCCAGTTGCAGGAACGAGTCTTGCAGATGAATTATATGGTATGGCAGCAGGTCAGACAAAGGTTATAACAGTAACTATGCCAGATAATTCTAAGTATACTGATTATGCAGGTAAGAGAGTGGTGTTTGAACTATCCATGAGCTACGTACAGCAGCCAAATGTTCCTATGCTCACAGATTCGTTTGTAAAAGAGAACTTTGGTCTTGAATCAGTAGATTCATATAAGGAATATGTTAAGAACGATGTTAAATCAACTATAGATACAAAGGTGAGTGAAGCAAAGAATGAGGCTATTCTTACACAGCTTCTTGATGTATGTAAGGTAACAGGATACCCTGAAGAATTCCTTGCACAGCAGACATCAAAGCTTGAAGAATCAATCAGTTTTTATAGTACTCTTCAGGGAAAGACTAATGATGAATACTGCCTGAATCTTTATGGTAAAACATTTGATGAATTCGTAAAGGCATCAGCAGGCCAGCAGCTTATATATCAGGCAATAGCAGAAAAAGAAGGACTTGATATAACAGAATATGAATATAAAGATGACCTTGAACAGTTTGCAAAGGACAGCGGTTATTCACAGGTAACAACATTCACAGATAAGTTTGACAAGAATACAATAGTAAAGGCAATGCTTGTAAAGAAAGCACAGAATATAGTTATGGATAACGCGGTTGTGAATGAGAAGTAGTATGGTTGTTTAGCACGCATTCTTAACGTACGGACGACAGCATATATGAGAAAAGCAGGTGTGCATACATCA
>ERZ773157.941-NODE-941-length-30865-cov-11.116586_pt1 | contig 30865 bp, 32 predicted proteins | sample MGYA00511480_ERZ773157 | MGnify/ENA primary metagenome ERZ773157 (study PRJEB29015, sample SAMEA2737863) | human gut metagenome | biome: human gut; feature: human-associated habitat; material: faeces | place: China | collected 2012 ... | reverse complement strand
AAAAAAACTACGAGAAAAATCCCGTAGTTTTCTATTTACACAATCAGATGGATAGCCCCGACCAATATTTCCCGTATTATCCCAGATAAGAGAAAGCCAGCTTTAAGCTGGCTTTCTTCACTATAATCATACCATCTTTTTGAATTTAACTCTATAGGTATAATTTCCTTAGTTCCTAAATTCTGTATAGCTGGTTTACCGTCACATATACCTAAAACATACACCAAGTCATCATTAGATTCATCATCTAACGATTCCGAATATTTATATATAGCAAAGGCATCGCAAGAATCAAATTTTGAACTAGGATAAAGCCTTAACAACGTATCCCAAGCGCTCTCGAAAATTGATTCTAAATAATCATGGTCGATATTATCCCAAAAAACAAATTGCTTAAATTCACTCATATTATTTGTCATATTAGTTTATTTTATTTGAATTATTCTTCAGCTAGATTTAGACCTTTTTTTTAAAAACCTTTGTCTTGGTTTGGTCTTTTGTCAACTGACTTTTTTTGGAGAATCATTCCCCATCTGAGTTTGAGTTTTTTTTTACGGCTTCTCTAGGTACGGGAGAGTGGAATTAGAAAAGTTTTGAACGAAAAAAATGTTGGGGCAGTCGCAGACAACATCGTTATTTTTTTCAGGGCAAAGGCTGCAGGACGGAACTCTTTCATTTCCACCACACCCATATACCTTTGCCGTATAAAAAGAAAGGCTCTTAGATGGAGTGATACCGATAAATGAGGAAGCGGGCAGCAGAAAAGACCAATGAAAGATAATATATTTGCAGTCATATCAATCTGTATTCCAAAGATTTGAATAATCACCTTCATACGCATCTAATCTATCTGAATAATCTCCATACGAAGAATCATCTTCATAACATTCAGGAAATAGAGGTTCATCTTCATAATAATATTCAATTGTATTGCCATAATGATCAATGTAAGCTTTACAAGTATCGGGCTTATTTAATTGAGTCAAAGCCTTGCCATCGACGAATATGTTAAAACCTACCTCGTTTATATATTTAGCCTCAGTTATCTATTGGCCAGATGTAGTCATAAATCCTACATTGTTGTCAATAATATATCCCCAAGTATATTCACGCGCATCAAAAATTGAATCGTATTTTGGAGAAACTATAACCTCCGGTGAGTTTAATGAGTATCTGAATATACCAACTTTCCCATTTTTTATTTATGAAAAATAAGCATATAAATCAGTCTCGTAGAAGAGCTTTATCTCTTCGTAACTGTTTGCTAATAGGTCATTACCTAAATGATCTTTAAGCCCTATATATTTTCTGCGAGAACCATAAAATGGTAGTTTCGCAAAAATACTAGGTTTGCTTTGCTGATCAATTTGTTTAGGAGTAACAGTTTGACCATAACATATTAAGATTCGAGAATTATTATAGAAATAACCATAGATTTTTATACCATCCTTCTTATACCAATCAATGATATATTCTTCAAGATTTCTTGCAGTCCTTATTTGTTTACATCTTTTACCAAAGAACGAGTCAATTTCTTCTTGTGTTTTAAACTCTATGTATTTGAAACTCAATATAAAACAGATTAAAATAGGTTTTTAATGTGGCGGAGGAATGGAGTGGGTTCCTTGTCGATAGAGTAAGGATTTCCCCATTTGGAGATTCCGGACACGGATTCTGCGTATGTGATGTGCAGACGTTTCTTTGCCCTGGTCATGGCGACATAGAACAGTCTTGCGGATTCTCTGATTTCCTCCGGAGTCTTCTTGTCAAAGAACGGATAGACACCATCGGTTGCTTCGAAGATGATCACGTTCTCAAACTCCAGACCTTTTGCCTTGTGGACTGTAGAGACGAACACCTTTTCTGTTATACATGAACTGTCACACAGGTCAGCCTCTCGATAGGTTGTTATATCGAGAAGGTGGGCTAAAAGCTGCTCCTTCAGGCTCGGTGTCTTCTCCGGAGAGATTACATCGTTACGGAGGAAGCTGAAGATGTACTGCATCTTCGGGTTCGCCGCTATCCACTCCTTCTGTATGAATGTGCCGTAAAGATGCTCCAGCTCGTCAACAATCAGAGGAGATTCAAACGATCTCTGGTAAAGACGGCTGAGTGTGCCGTGATAGATGTCGGCATAGGCTCTGCGGAACAGCTCGGCCACGGCAGAGTTGTTCTGAAGGCAGTCGTTGTGCTGTTGCATGTTGGCAGCAAAGATACCCAGGAAGTGCTCAAGCACTGACAAGGTAGCGATGACGTCATCATCAGCCAGATGGGAGTTCTCACCTTCAAGGCCAAAGACCTCCAGCAGGGATTTGAGCTTGTAGGACTTCAGGCGTGGAGCCATGATACGTGCCACCCTGAGAGTATCGAAATACAGAGGATGAACGGTAAAGAAAGAGAAATCACCGCAATCCCTACGGAGATTGTAGTCAAGAATATAACAGTCATATTCCACGTTCTGACCGATAAGAGTACAGTCACCCACAAAGTCCATAAACGCACACAGGCCGGTCTTACGGTCAACCTTTTCGGCACGTTCATATTCCTGAAGAAGAGGGTTTACAATGCCTCCGAGCATAGCCGGTATCGGCTTGTCAGTGAACATAATGATATTGAAGCGGGCAATAATCTTCCCGGCATTCACCTTGATGGCCGCAATCTGTACGATGTCATCCTCAAAGACATTCAAGCCGGTAGTTTCCGTATCAAAGATGACGTATTCGCCCTGGCAGCATCTGTAAAGCTCCAGCATGTATGAGCTGCGCGTGTAGTTGAGAAAATCAGACGGCAGCAGGTAGTTGTCACGGAGATACTTCACGAAGCGGCGTGCCTCGGAGTCATCATTGAAGATACCTGTCCCGGTCAGGATCTTTGACCATGCCATCATGTTGGAATCCATGTACACCACCTGCAGATGGGCGAAAAGCAGCTGCGCCTGTCGGGTAGTGAAAAGGTCTGTTCCGGAAATCTTGAAGTGTGGTATATTGCGGTCGGAGAGTTCATGCGAAATCTGGTCAGCATCCTTGTTCCAGGGCACAAGAACAGCCACCCTTTCATCAGGATGCGAGGTACAGAAATTACCAACACTTTCAGCCACAAGCCTTACTTCAGCGTCCTTTTCGGGAGCGGACATGATGCAGAGAGAATCCTGTCCGGCTTCAGTAAGATTGTTCGTCTTGGGCAGGAAATGAGGGTCAACATCAAGCTCCATGTTGGCGTATGTGTTGAAGACATCCAAGAGATATTTCGGGGAACGGTAGTTGAAAAACAGGCGGTGCATGTTCTCTCCGCAGCGTTCACGCAACCATTCAAACGTTGCGAGCTTTGCACCTATGAATGAGAAGATTGCCTGCTGCTCGTCTCCGAGATAAAGAGTCACGTTTTCCTTAGAATGGTCAGTAAAAAGGTCGATAATTCCGAACTGGAAAGGGGAGAGGTCCTGAACCTCGTCAATCTGAATCCAGGAATATTTCTTCAGCTTGTCCCGGTTCTGAGAAGCGTGGATATAAGTCAGGATAAGCAGGTCATCGAAATCAACCAGATTCCTTTCTTCCTTGTACTGTTGGTATTTTCTTGCAAACCTGAACTGCTGGAGGCAGTCATCCAAGTACTTTGACGGCTGACCGGAAGTATCTACTTTCGGAAAAACAGTACCGTTGTAGAGTCCGGCAAAGTTCTCCATCGTGTAATCAAGGGACACCAGCTTGAACAGCGTCTTATAGTCAAACGTGCGGAACAGGTCGGTGTGCATCAGGAACTCCTTTGGGCATCCGTTGGCAATCATATAGCCAAGATGCTGCAACTTGATGGTATTGGTAAGAACACGCTTGTAGCCATTGCTGGCCAAAGAGCCTTCATCCCAGCCGAAAATGGAAGCCATAATAGACAAAGATTCCTGCTCGTCAATGACGGTGGTATCACGTGCCACCACGTTGTTGTCAAAGAGGTAATGCGAACAGAAGCGGTGTACGTTTCCGACAAACAGACTTATTTCTCCTGAAGCCTGAAGCCTTTCGAGTATTCGGGAGCGCATACCTCTGGCCGCCCTATTAGTGAAAGTCAGGCAGAGCATGTCATCAAGCGACACACCGCATGAGAGGGCACGAACCACCCTTTCGGCAAGGATATCCGTCTTGCCGTATCCCGGAGGAGCCAGAACCAGGTGATAGCCGCTGTCAAGGGTAATCACTTTCTTCTGGAATTCGTCATTCTCATATTTCTTGTCGAAGGTATATGCCGGGTATTCGTAGAGAGGGTAGCTGCCTGGAGTAGGGATGCTACCATCTTGGGTATGGGGTGTGTCGGTGGGTTTCATAGATTTAGAGATATGATATTTCATGTATTTTCTTTGGATGTATCCCAACATCTTTTGTTATAAAATCAAATTCGTATATTATTGCTTTAGAACAAATAAGATTTTTATCCACAAAATCGGGCGTAAGAGCAACACATTTAACTTCACTTAATTGAGGATCAACAGATTGTACACTTTCATATACAATGCCATCATAATCCATTATTTTAGTAATAATATCCGTGTATATTGCAGAAATCCAATAATCAGATTCTTTTATATTTCTTTTTTTGAATTCTTTATTCATAAACTCTAGAAATGCTAAATTATTGGATTTATTAGTCAAATTGTTTTTGCTTATGATTTCATTTAATTGTTCTTGAATTGAGAATGCTTTACTTTTGTTGTTATGACCATAAGGATCAATTATGGCTGGCAATGTCATATCATTTAATAACTCCCAAAAACTAATAGCTACTATGTATTTTTTAGGAATAGCGTTTTCATCTCTTAAACATTCACAGATTTCTCCTAAACAACCTCCAAAAGCACTTATATAACTGTTGGAGATAATACCATAAAACATTGTATTATAAGGTATACTGGCTCTTTGATAATGTGTATTTAATTCTGCAGGTTTATAACTTAATCTTCTATAATTTTCTGCCTCTTTAATGTCCGATATTAATGAAGCTCTGAAAATAAAAGTTCCTTTTCCAAATATAATAGATGGAATAATAAACTTACCACGAATAGAAAGTAACAAATTTCTCACTAAGGTAGGGTTCAATTTTCCATCTGATAACATATTAATTATTTCTTTTATTTCCATATTTCATTTTCTATTTGGTTAAATATTCTCTTCAAGTAAATAATACTATGTGAGGGGGTATCACCAACAATTTGTACAAAAGTCACATTAAGCATTATTTTACAAAATGAAGCAATTATTTTCATTTGTCTGATTTCTTAAAAATGATAATTTGAGAGATTCTTCAGGACCTGACGAATGATCCCCCTTGTATTTCTTACAATGCACACTTATACATAAGTGTAATGAGTCAACTTATTTCAAGGTAGGACTATTTTTATATATGGTATTTTATTATATCAAATTAAATTTAGTCATTATATATGACTTGAAAACAGCTGATGTAGCCGCATCATAATACATTACAATCTTCCAATGATTTCTACCATACGCAACAGCATCAGCATCCGTTTTTCTGATTAATTTGCTTGCGGCCTTATCGTAGTCAGCCTCACAAGTTATTTCTTCGAACTTAAAGTAATTTTCAATATTGGACAATTCTTGTACGGCTTTAGTATAATACCTATCTATCAAATGATAACGCTTGAAATGTCTTTCTATAAGAGCATATAGATTTATATCAATTCCATTTCTGTTATCTAAATAATATTCAAACTGAACACCTCCCGTTATAGCAATGATATGAGCGAATAGGTATCGTATATCAGGCAAAGTATCAGTATAAAAATTAATAGTGAAGATTTCACCATTCTCATCGAATATATCTTCCCCCTTAAATGAATTACATTCAGAACATGCAGGTATCAAGTTAAAAACATTAACTGCATATTCTGAGTACACGTCCTTAGGAAGAATGTGCTCCGTAGTATTTGCGCTATTTATAGTACAATACGGACATACATTATTATATGTTTGAGGATTATTATTGAAATGCCATGACCTAAAATCTTTTACTAACTTGCATCCAGACGAATACATTCCTAATAGGGGGTCTTTATAACTTGACAACACCATAGAAGGACGTAGTGTTCCCAACTTCAGTTTATCCATAGCGCGCTCATAATATCGGTATGCAATTTCAATTTTTGGTTTTATTGCATTAAGTGCAATAGTATCAGCACCATTCTTATTCTTTCTATCCACTGCTTCAGAGAAAAGTTCATATGGTGACTTCCCTCCAGCATATTTTTTCATGTTAATCATGATTCAAATATTTATCAATTAACATATAAGAAGTAAGACTCATTGGCAAATCACCATTCTGGAGTTCTTGTAACACCTGCTCCATTGATTCTTTACCTTTGACAGCCCTTTCTATAAGTTGCTTGTAATACTTATCTCGTTGACCATTAGAAAAAATTTCTTCATTTATAGTAGTCAGGTTCTCACCTAAGCTTTCAATCCTCATTTGCCTTACAACAGGCGTTCCATCTACATCTCGTTCCATTATTAGGACATTGCGAGAGAGAAGAGATTGAATCACTAAAGGCGAATGAGTTGCCATAATACAGCAAGAAGAGAATCTTTCACATACAAGATTCACAACATTAATAATCTGAGTAATAGCATTTGGATGAAGATGAACTTCCGGTTCGTCTATCATAATTAGACAATTTGATCGCACATTAGCTGTAATATCAATAATGAGGTTGGTAAGCATTGTTTGTCCTGAACTCATTTTAGTATAGTAATCTTCATAGGCATCATAATTAAACATGGAGCCTTCTCCAAACAAACCTTCTAACATATCGCAGGGCAAGATATTGCCTAGAAATTTCTTTAAGTTCCGACCTCTATTCAGAGCATTGATGGTTTCTGCATTACGTTTATGTCTTTCTTTCAATTGGCCCGGATCCATAAGCCCACCATTGTGATTGTGCATACCGCAATACTCGAAGTTGAAGGCTCGTGCATCAATATTATAAAATCTGTCAAACATACTATAAGAAGCTGCTACAACTTTTGTAAACAAAGGATGGTGCGGTAAGAAGCAATCTTTCTGTTGATTAGCTATTGACTTAGCAAGATTTGATAATAATGAGGTCTTGCCTACACCATTTTCACCGATGATGGCAATTACTCTATTAAAATTATCTTCTTGATTTATTCTACCAAAATCAAACTTTATATTGAAATCATATTCAGAAGAATAAGCAAGCTGAGTTTTATATGTAAAATTTACTCTTTCATCAGGATCAAAACCTGCAAGTGCATAACGTCCTAAGTTTAATGCGGTATCAGCATTATTATCTCTTAACAAAGAATGCCTGAATCCTAAATCATTTTCAAAATTATCGGATATGCGGCTAAAAACAGCGGCATCTTTCATTGAATAAAGAAATGCCATTGCATCTTCACCCAATATTTCTTTTATTTTATAATAATAAGATGTATCCTGGCCTAAAGAGCAATAATTTGAATCTAACGATAAAAATGACTTAGGAATAACATCCAAAGTTTTGTCTACATTTTTCTTGCATATCTTCACTTTGCCTACCCTTGAATAGGAGCCATCTTCCTTAACATAATCTAAATAGAATGATGTTTTATGTCCATAATCATCCCATGTTATACTCTCTAAAAAGAAACATGGTTTATTATCACCAAGTTTATCAACATAAATCGTATACCTATTGCTATGTATATCTTTACGATCAAATGAGAAACCAGTTCCTGATTTTATAATATAATGGGGTCTGTCATCTATATAATCTTCTATGGCAAGTTCACAATTATCTCTATTTAGCAAAGGATTAATCTCTTCCACATATTGCATTATCTCTTCAGGAGACGCTCTAACAAAGGGAGAAACGCATGCTTCAACAAACTTAATGAAATGTTTTGTATCACCGGCCAACAAATTGAATCGTTGCTCAAAAGTATATGTAAGATCCCAATCATCATTATTAACCAAATGCTGCCTTGCATCAGCTTCTGCATTCTTGAAACGAGAGTCTTCTGAAGGCATTGCAGGAAGATCCCATATCATTTTCAAGAAATCAACAATGTTTTGATCTTCATAATTATCTCCTTGGAATACACCCAAGAAATCTGCATGAGACATAATCTTATCAAATATAGAGCGTCTCGTCTCAGCAGAAATTTTAATCTGATTTTTTTGATTTACCATTATATATTATTACCTATGCTTATTCTATAAATAATTGTCAAAACTGAAAATCTGGATATGCACCCGGTGTTGTTCAGTTCATCTTTCTAAGAAAAGAGGTTCTGCTTTCTCTTAGTGACCTTGGCATATCCAATTTTTTTCTTCTCTAGTCTAAACTTAATTTGATTTTCCAAAGTTACTGTATTTAGACTTAATAAACAATATAGATGTCATTAATACCCTTTACAATAGGGAAGAAAAAAGACTCAATGCCTCAAATAAAGAATCATTGAGTCTTTTTCTGAATTATGATGAAAATTTGATGAATTATAAATCATTCATTCCCTTTTGTTTAATAACAATATTCATCATTTCATCAAATCATCGGAATTTTCTAAGAAATTCTTTTGTAATGGTATAGTAGCGGCCAGTTTTCTTTTCTTCCCGATACGGAGGGCCTGGAGGGAAGTTTTTTATAAAGGTTGAATAAGCAAGAGAATTGTCAGTTGGTGTAAGTTTCCAGTTCCTTTTTAAAATGTTTCGAATCTGATAGGTTTCAACCTTGATATTACTAAGCATTAATAACTGTTGAATGTCATTAATACAGAAAGTCAATTTATCCTGGCTCATGGTATCCATGATATTTATGCAGATTTCAGCAAGATCTATTTCTGTATGATTCCTGCTACAATTGATAATCCTGTCGAGAGCTGGCGTATGTATCTGTTGCGGATTGAACCACATTCTACTTTCTTTGTCCGTAGTAAGTTGACGGTGTTGAAGAAAGTAAAGAAATGCTGGAATTTCCGTGATTAGTTTTTGAAGAAAACTCGTATCGTCATTTTTTAGAGGATTAATTTTTCGCACCCAATAACGTGTTTCTCCCGGTTCTATAAGAACAGGGGTATCTTCATTATTGGAACACATGATGAATTTACCAAAAAATTGCACTTCACAGCGGTCTTTACCCTTTGCTTCAATCTTGTATACACTTGCTGTACTTAGATTCTTTAATCGTTCAGAATCCTCTCTGCGGTTAAGCAACACTTCGTCAACTCCAATGAGTAATTTGCCGACCCAATCAGCATTGAACTGGCTACGAAAGTCTTCGTTGGTATTAAATGTGACATTATCCTGAAAGATTGCTTTCAGAAAATTCAGGAAAGTACTTTTACCGGTGTTTCTTTCTTGAGAAACCAAAAGTAGAATTGGTAGTTTCTGTACAGGATTGAGATAAAGAAGTTGAAAGTAATCCATACCTAACTCATAGTGTTCTCCGAAAATATGAAGAATAAGTTCTTGTATATGTGGGAACTTCCCTTTTTGAGGGGTATGGGTAATCGGCTCATACAGATTAAGGAATGAGCCGATGTTCCTCTTATAATCTACGTGACTTGGAACTGTACAGAAACCATCGTATTTAGGAACACTTGCTATGAAGTCTTTCCCATGATCATAACGTAAAGTCCCCATACTCCAAGGGACTCTACGCTTGGCAAATGTACCATTAATAAGAGGTTGAAAAACTATTTTATAGAGTGTGGTACCAACTCTTACGTATTCATCTGTCATTTCAATTTTTCCCATATCTAAAATTCCTCCCATCCTGATTTTGGTTTATGTTTTACTCCTTTTTGTATCTCTTTGTATAGGCTCTCTTTGTCAATCGGTTTTTTCCTACTTTTTTTCATCCACTCCATAAGTTCGGTACGTTTGAATTTAAGCATTTTCCCAGGTTGATAATAGGGAATTTTATTTGCCTGAACAAGAGCATAAACCGTTGGCTTAGCCAGACTGAGTATCTCACAAGCCTCGTTAATACCAATCATTTCTTCTTTTGCTGCTGTCTGTCTCTTTAATAACTGCTTCATCTCATTAATAGAAATCGTCAGTTCTTCCACCTTCTCCAATAGAAAAGCTGTGGCTTGAGGTAATTCCTCGAAATTTAATTTCATCTTCATCATTTTAAATTGATTTTCAGCAAAGAAAGATGGTGTATTATTGGTTAACTGGTGGATTATAAGTTAACCAATGGATAGTAATGTTTTTTCTTTGTTAATCTTTTGAAAAGGGAAGAGACTGTGCAACGAGCGGTGTTCCGATAGGAATAATTTTTATCGTAAACCGTCCTTCATTACAGGTGAGTTTGCTGGAAATGGTCAGTATCTCTGTATCTTCAAGCATGAGCTGAAAACTTTTTTTGATGAAATGTGCTATTTGCATGTTTGAGCATCCTAACCGCTTTCCGATATTTCTAGCTAAATGGTATAGATCTTTTGATGTAACTCCATTCAAACGACGTGATACAGCTGTCTTTATTTCTGTTTTATTGTTTAAGGCCATGATATTTTCTTTCATGACACTCATTTCATTGCTTGTCAGTATATCTTTGAAAGTGGCTTCAAAATAAGACATGACTTCTTTTATAGTATCATCTTTTTCTTTTTTGATACGTTCTCTATCCAATCTTACTTCTTCCTCATGAGAGTACAATATAGAATTATCTGTCTTTTCTTTATTGTCATCAATGGTTTTATGAAATAGTTTTATCGATAGTCTACCATTCCATTTTGTATTTCCCTTTATTTGGGTAACCCTTTTACTTCTTTGATCTTGTACTACATCAATAAGATTACATATTGTAGGTACAATATATTTACAGTAAGCTGTTTCAACCATAAATATGATTGTAATAAAAAGTAGGGTAGTGAAGAGTGAGTATAATACAAGATCTAGACTATGTGGAGAGTTCCCTTTCAATATCAGATATCTGGGAATTGAGGTAATTGAACATATTGCAGTTACATATATTACAGCAAAATGGAATAAATTTAATCTTTTCATAATTAGTGATTTTTTGTTATTGATTTTGATGCAAATATATTTTTGAAGTATCAGAAATTAAAGGAAAAGATTACAAAATGTCTGGTTTTTAATATAATATAAGTATCATACTTCGTGAGATCGCCAATCATACTTATAAAAAAACGAACAAAGAAAATTTACATTTTTAACTGTATGTTATATTGTTACATAAATGAAAAAGCCGTCGGGAAACTTCGATTTTCCCAATGGCTATACATATAAAAACTTTTGATCACTATTGCATGTTTATTTTAGATATGCAATTTTATTGCATATTACTTTAGTGATATTTTATCAACAGTTTCTCTTTTCTTTTCACTTACTAATTCAGCATAGATTTGTGTTGTTGCAACATTCTTATGAGTAAGCATTTTTGACACTGTGAAGATGTCCGTACCGGCTGCGATTTGTAGTGTAGCGTACGTGTGCCTAAAGCAGTGGAATGTTATATGTTTTTGAATACCAGCTTTCTTTATCCATGCTTTAAGAGGATATCCAGTCATGCAACGTCGCAGTTCTTTGAACACTTTACCTGTGCCCGGTTCTCCACAAAGTGCGTATGCTTCATAACTGATAGGTAGTAAGGCTTCTGTCTGTGTCTTTTGCGTACGAAGACGAATACAATGCCCCAGATCGGGGGCTGTGCATAAGTTTTCCCACTTAAGATTCAATATATCACTGATGCGTAATCCGGTAAGACATGAGAAAAGGGATGCATTTCTTAATACAGGTATATCGCATGGAGTTGAAGCCAGAGTTTTTAATTCATCTTGTGTTAAAAACTCTTTATGAATATCCCTGCTTTCTATCTTTTCAAGAAAATCATTGGGATTTTCACGTAAATATTTATCTCTATACGCAAGTTTCAAAACTCCTCTGAATAATGAGAAATAACTGGCAGCAGAATTACGGGAAACCATTTTATCTGTATGTTTTAGTTGCCTTGCATGGAGAAGATAGTCTCGGAAGCGGTTACATAGGTCAACAGTGATTTCTCCAAACATACATTTGCCATTGACAAATTTCTCAAAGTGCAAATAAACGATATGCCATTTATGATCTTTCTTACGACATACTTCTTTAAAATATGCCATAAAATCGGCTCTCATTTTGTGTCGGTCCATAAATCCAAATTCTTCATTGATTACAGCCTCTTGTCGGCGGCATCTGATAAGTTCGGCTTTAGCTAGGATTTCATTATTGTAATCTAGCTCAATTGCATTCTTTGGGGTTGCATAAATGTAAAATCCTAAATATTCACGTCTGCTCAGTTTCATTGTTTTAGGATTACGTACAGCAGGGTAGTAGTCCAAGTAAAGAGAGATTCGTCCATTTCTTATAGGGCGTTGTCTTAATGTTACAGTAGTACATGTTTGTTGTCTCATAATATATAATGTATTAAAATTTATATTCAGGTTTAATTCTTATTGTAGTGATAGCAAAATAAACAAGTGTATTTCTGGTGGTGTGGTTATCTTAAAGTTAACCACAGGATAACCAGTAAATAGCATTAAATCGAAGGTGGAGCAAGCAGATCATCAAGCTCTTTGCGCGATATCTTGATATATTTTCCTTCCTGCACTTTACTGATATGATGCCATTTTACATAGTGATACAATTGGTCACGTGTGAGATTGTATTTTTCCATAGCTTCGGCTGTCGTATAATATTCTGGTTCAGCCTTAGCAAGACCTTTGGCAATATCTACATGCTTTTTGGAATAGAATACCTGTCGCTTGATTTTTTTCTTAGGAATAGCAAATCGTGAAACAAAAGAATATATTGCACTTGTTGTCATGCCAAACTTTTCCGTTAGATCTTCTACAGAATACCATTCCGTAATGTTGGAGTCCGGTGCTTTAGATGCAAAATATTTATCAAAATGCTTGGCACTCCAGTATGTTTTTCCTCTCTTGAAAACTTTGGGTATATTTTGTTCTTTCCCTACTTTAAATATCCACGATTCGTTTACTCCATATTTACTTGCAACTTCAGCGGTAGTATAAAAATCAGTAATAGGAGTGTGAGAGATTCTATTTCGTTTTACATAAGGGGTAGAACTCATCATTGAGTCTATGTCAGACTTATGTATAATGGTAAGTCTTGTACTCAATTTTATTGCCTTCAGTTGTCCACTATAAATATAATTATATACTGCTCTTGATGTGATTCCTAGAAGTATTCCAACTTCTTTTATTGAAAGATATTCTTTTTGATTAATTACACTAAAGGTATGTTCTTGAGATACTGTTAGATTTTCTGATTCTGCCTTTTTAACAGTATTGACTCTCTGTCTCATTTTATACGCCCTATCATTACATGATTTTGAACAAAAGCGTGTAGATGTTTTCAAGGCATAAAATTCTTGTCCGCAGTATTCGCAGATTTTCTTAATTCTAATTTTGCTTGCTGCCATTTTACATTCATTTTTTATGTTAAACACTATATTTATTACTCCAATTATGGACGCAAATAGTTGTATCATATTGAACTATATTGTACCATATTGAAATCTCTCTACTACCTTGCAAATCGCAAAATACCCAAATCAGCCCATGCGGTACAAAATCGACACAAAAAATGAATGAAAAACCATTAGAAACCATTATTATATGGTAGATGGCAAAAAGAAAAGGCGCTCAAAATGAACGCCTTACTAATTAAATATGATAGATGTTTATGGTTTATAATACTACCTTATTTCCCGATGCAAAAGTGCTGAAAGATATTTTGCAGTACCATATCGTTAGTCACTTCTCCTGCAATATCGGAAATGAAAAAGATACATTCACGTATGTCTTGTGAAAGGAAATCCCCTGAAAGATGTGAGTCAAGTCCATTTTGTACTCTATGAATAGCATCTAAAGCTTTGCTTAAGGCTTCGTAATGTCTTACATTTGTTACGATGACATCATTTTGTGTTACTGTTGGCAAATGCGCAGCATTGATAAGCATTTTTTGTAATTCATTAGTGTTCTCTCTTCGTTTAGCTGAGATGTAAATATGCTCTGTAGATTCTTGTGGGAAATTCTCCAATAAAGCTGATAAATTACTTTTTTGTACATCTTCAATTAAATCAGCTTTATTGAATACTACGATCAAGTGCTTTCCTTCACAACGTGGGATAATCTTTTTTGATAACTGTTCAATTTGAGATGCGGCGTTTACAGAATCCACCATCCAGAGTACAATTTCTGCTTGCTCTAACTTTTGGAAAGTACGTTCAATACCTAAACTTTCGATCTTGTCATTAGTTTCCCGGATTCCGGCAGTATCAATAAACCGGAAAGTAACTCCTCCAATACTAATAGTATCCTCAATAACATCGCGTGTTGTCCCATGAATATCACTGACGATAGCCTTATCTTCATTCAATAAAACATTCAATAAAGTAGACTTTCCCGCGTTCGTTTCACCGATAATTGCTACGGGAACACCACTTTTGATAGCATTACCCACATTAAAGGATTGTACTAGACGAGAAATGACTTGCTCTATCTCATCTGCTAACTTTTTTAATGCCGACCGATCTGCAAATTCAACATCCTCCTCGCTGAAATCCAATTCCAGCTCAATCATAGAAGTGAAATTCAATAGCTTGTTGCGTAAATCAGTTAATTCTTTGCTGAAGCCACCCCTCATCTGACTCATGGCTAGCCGATGGGTAGCGGCAGATGAGGATGCGATTAAATCGGCAACGGCTTCCGCCTGACTTAAATCCATTTTTCCATTGAGAAATGCCCGCTGCGTATATTCTCCCGGTTGAGCCATGCGGCAACCCTTTTTGATCAGCAGTTGTAGCACCTGTTGAAGAATGTAAGAAGAACCATGACAAGTAATTTCCGTGCTATCTTCTCCCGTGTAGGAATGAGGCGTGCGAAAAAGGCTGACAAGTACTTCGTCGATAATTTCGTCTCCGTCGTATATACGTCCGAAAGTCAAAGAATATGGCTTTTGGTCACTAAACAATTTGTCCGGTTTTGCCGGTTTGAATATAAGGCTGGTGATGGAAATTGCTTCCGGACCGGAAACACGGATGCTTCCGATAGCACCGCCTTGAGCGGTAGCAATAGCACAGATAGTATCTTGGTTCATCATATTTCTTTTTGGAGACTGCAAAGATAATTGTTTCTGAGTAAAAAAGATAAGATTCTGTACAACTTGTACTTTATTTGTTTATATTTGCTGTGTGCGGTGATATGCCAAATGAAATAATATAATGCTTATGGAGCCAGACACAAATTTATATTCCCAAAGTGAGAATAGTGAAATCATACGGGAAAATTCACAGAAAATACTATCTGTACTTGCTGCACACCAAATTGCTTTGTGGGAATATGATATATCTACAGGAAAGTGTTCCTTCACGGATGACTATTTTCGTACATTAGGCTTGAAAGAAGCTGGAATTGTTTTTAAAGATATCGATGACTTTTATCGCTTTACCTATCCGGAGGATGTGAAGGCCTATCAAACTGCTTTTTCCAAGATGCTTGCATCGGATTCAAAAATATCACAGATTAAAGTATGTTGTGTGTAGGCAAGCATGGTGAAGTGATCTGGCTGGAAGATCATTTTCTGTCTTATAAGGGTACTCAGGACGGACGTCTTGCTGATAAATTATTGGCATATACGGTAAACGTCACTTCGCAATGTGAGAAAGAACAGTATATCAATCATCTGGAAGAGCACAATCGTAAGATAATAGAGGCGTTGCCAGAATTCATTTTTTATTTTTGATGATAATTTTTTTATTACCGATGTGCTGATGACACCGGATACCGTTTTGCTTCATCCGGTGGAAGTGTTACGTGGTGTAGATGGGCAAGATATTTATTCTCCCGAAGTCAGTGATCTGTTTCTGTGTAATATTCGGGAGTGCTTGCAAGATGGAAAATTAAAAGAAATAGAATACCCACTTGAAGTAGATGGAAGCCGAATTATTTTCAGGCACGTATCGCCCCCTTTGAAGGGAATAAGGTACTTGCTCTGATACACGATATCGGTGATCGGATTCGTCGTTCGCAAGAGTTGATCGAAGCTAAACGGCGGGCGGAAAAAGCTGACAAGATGAAGTCTGTCTTTTGGGCAAATATGAGTCATGAGATTTGTACTCCGTTGAATGCTATTGTCGGTTTTTCGGAGATAATTGCGGTGACAGAGAACGAAGAAGAAAAGCTGCAATATTTGGAGATCATTCAAAAGAATAGCAATTTACTGTTACAGTTGATTAATGATATTCTGGACTTGTCACGTATAGAATCCGGAAAATCGGAAATGCACTTCCAGCAGATTGAAATCTCCGGGCTGGTAGAGGAAGTGGAAAAAGACATCAGTTGAAGATGAAAACAGATGTAGAATTGAAAGTTATCCGCCCGGAAGGAGAATATTGGATATCTACCGATCGTAACCGGGTGATGCAGGTACTTTTCAATTTTTTGTCGAATGCCATAAAGAGTTCGTGAAAAGCCGGATTTGATTCTGATGGATATCCGTATGCCGGTGATGGACGGTATTCAAGCTACTGAAAAGATACGTACCATTTCCCTTTCCGTACCTATTAATTGCGGTTACGGCATACGCTTTTTATACGGAACAGCAACAAGCCATTCAAGCCGGATGCAATGCTGTGATCTCCAAGCCTTATTCTTTGGAAAAACTGAAAGAGACAATTGAATCTTATATCGGATAAACGATAAAAAGTCAGTGTCACCATCATAGCAGAATGGTGGCGCTGACTTTTTATATATTTATATTCTGTCAAGAACAGTCTTAATCAACGTATCAATGGTATTTTTATATCCGGTGTTGGCTTCCTTAATCAGTCGATTGGCAATCACCATACAGACAGTCATAGCTTTATGTCCCATCAGCCGACTGAGACCAGCCAAAGCCGAACTCTCCATTTCGAAATTGGTAATCTTGAATCCTTTATACTCAAATGCTTCGATTTTGTCGTTTTGTTTCGGATCTGCCAAAGGAACACGCAGCTCACGTCCTTGTGGACCGAAGAACCCTCCGGCGGCAATTGTAACGCCACGTACCATATCGTCTTGGGCAATCCGTTCAATCAGTTCCTCGCTTGCATCAATTACATAGGGAGTAGGAGCACACATATTTCCCATCCATCCCATGTGATTAAGAAAAGCACGCTCGAAAGGCAGATCACATACCTCATTGCGTCCGGCGTAGAAATTCAATAAACCGTCGAAGCCGATAGACTTCTGGGAACAAACGAATGTACCTACCGGAGTATTGGGTTGCAAACCGCCGCATGTACCGATGCGTACTAATTCCAATTGACGGAACTCATCCTTTTCTTCTCGTGTATTGAAATCAATATTAGCCAGTGCATCCAACTCATTCATGACAATATCGATGTTGTCACAACCTATTCCGGTGGAAACTACGGTGATTCGTTTTCCTTTATACGTACCTGTAACCGTCTTAAACTCGCGGCTTTCCACTTCGCATTCTTTATTTTCAAAGTGAGAAGCTACGAGTGCTACACGTCCCGGATCGCCTACCAAGATTACTTTATCTGCTAACCATTCAGGTTTTACGTGAAGGTGGAATACCGAACCGTCTTCGTTGATAATTAATTCAGAGGATGGAAAGTACTTTTTCATGCTATTAAAAGGCTTTAGTTTTACAATATGTTGTTGCTATAAAAATAAAAACACCGGAACCGGATTTAAGTTCAGAAGAAGACTCTTTCTTTTCCGTTAGGAAAGGGGAGTACATCTTGAGACTGAAATGAAATCAGATTCCGGTGTTTGTTGTAACTTATTTGCTCAAAGGCTGATTCCCTGCATTGCCTGCTGCCGGTTTGGCAATCGTTTCACGCATGGAGGTGTCAGCTTCGATATTCTTCATCCGGTAATAATCCATGATACCCAAATTACCGCTACGGAAAGCTTCTGCCATTGCTTTCGGAACTTCCGCTTCCGCTTCGATTACCTTTGCGCGTGCCTCTTGTGCTTTCGCTTTCATTTCCTGTTCGGAAGCTACAGCCATAGCACGGCGTTCTTCTGCTTTTGCCTGAGCGATATTCTTGTCTGCATTAGCCTGGTCAATCTGTAAAGCGGCACCAATATTCTTACCTATATCGATATCCGCGATATCAATAGATAGAATTTCGAAAGCAGTTCCAGCATCCAGTCCCTTACGGAGTACAAGTTTGGAGATAGAATCCGGATTTTCGAGTACCGATTTATGATTCTCGGAAGAACCGATCGATGAAACGATACCTTCACCTACACGGGCGAGGATTGTATCTTCTCCGGCACCGCCCACTAATTGACGAATGTTGGCACGTACCGTAACACGAGCTTTGGCAATCAACTGGATACCGTCTTTTGCGACAGCCGTTACCGGAGGAGTATCAATCACTTTCGGGTTAACGGACATCTGTACAGCTTCAAATACGTCACGTCCTGCCAAGTCAATAGCGGTAGCCATCTGAAAAGGCAGCTCAATATTCGCTTTTGATGCGGATACAAGCGCATGGACCACTTTTTCGACATGTCCACCGGCTAGATAGTGTGCTTCCAGTTCATCACGTGTGATGTTTTTCAAACCGGCCTTGTGAGCTTCGATCATGCCCGGTACGATGATATACGGCGGAACATTACGGATACGCATTAAAAATAATTGTATCAGCGAGATGTGTACTCCCGATACTTTGGCCGACAACCACAGGAAGAACGGCACGTAATGGAAAAATATTATCAGGAAGATAATACCTCCGGCTATCAGAAAGATAGGCAAATAGAAAGATGTTTCCATTGATAGTTTGTATTAAGTGAATATTATTTCTGCAAAAGAATAATTATTTTCTGTGTTTCTCAACCATAATTGTCCCGTCACTGATACGGTTGACGATAATCGGAGTCTTTTCGTCCAGAAAACCGTCCATCGACTTTACTTCCACAATGTTACCATTGATTTCCGCATAACCGATTTGTGCGAGGCGGGTAGTACTTATACCTGTATCACCTACTTTTACACTTTGTTCTGCGCTGCGGTCTACTTTCGAATCGATGTCTTTTTTCAAAGCCAGCTTATCTAGCATCTTTGAGCGCATAAACCAGATCAGTGAACCGATACAGGCAATAGCCGATATGCCCAAAGTGATAAATCCTCCCGCCATTCCAATATTTGCAAACGCATAATAGTTGGCATAGATAATGCATCCCAGTGCTGAGATTCCAGCCAGACTAATGCCGGGAATAACGAACAGTTCTACCAGGAACAGTATAACTGCGGTAATAATGAGAACGGCGATAATGAGTATATCCATAGTTCAGGGTTATTAATTATTTTGTTTTTTCTGCATTACGCACATTTATTTCGAGAGCTGCCAATTCCTCTGACATCTGCAATATCCGCTTTTCCAGGTCGAGGATAGCAGGAGCCATTCTCTCTTTTTCCTGTTTATTGCCGGTGGAATACTGTTGTCGCAAGTTGTTCAGTTTTTCTTCCTGTTGCAGATAATCTTTTTCCATTTGTCGGTAACGCAGGAAAAGCTGTTTGGCTTTGGCGGACTTAAAGTCAGTCATCAGGTAATAAGTTGTATTATCGTCAATGACAAATTCAAAATCGACCTTTCGACGTTCTTTGGGCTTATGGCTGATAGCGGCTTCCAGACGTTGCAGGGCTTCTGCAACCGTTTGTTTATCTTTCCAGGTTTCTTTCAAAGAATGGATTTGTGCCAGCCGAATCATCTGCTTCCGATCCATCGCTTCGTAGTTGTAAGTCTGTTTTGAATTATTGGGAATGAATACATAGATACATACCTTTCCTTCCGGTTGGAAACGGTCGGAAGCGAACCAGCCTAGATTGTTATATTCGTCAATGACGTACATATAATCATTGTATGGAGAATTGAACGGCATACCCACGTTTTCCGGTACTAAATAAGTATCGGTATTGGTATTGTAACGGGTGACAAAAATATCATAACCTCCCAATCCTTCACCGTCACTGGCATAATAAATAGTCACACCATCTGCCATTACATAAGGATAGTTTGCGTTTCCTGCATCATTGATACTACCCGGCAGTGGTCGTCCGTTGCTCCATTCATTCTGCAACTTGTTTTTGGAAAGTATATCCAGACTACCTCTTTCACCCTTCTCGCTGTAATAGATTTTATTCCCGATTTCAGTTTCGTAGACAGTACCTTCGTGATCTCCTCCTGTTTGGAAGAACTCGTTGAAAGTAAACAGTTTTCCCGATTCCTCACTAATTTTATAAGCATTCAGAAACGTTGCTTTATCTACAACGAAACTGTCGATAATACAAACATCTTCAACACCTTTCAACATACGGAGATCAGCTTTGCTCTTTTCCAGTAGTTTCTCTGCTTCTTCGGTTGCTCTTTTACGCTTCTTCAAATCAGCGATATACTCTTCAAAACATTCTACTGCCTCTTCGAAACGATATGTTCCGTTATAAGCCTGGCCTAAATAAAGCTGTCCGCTAGCTACACGCTTCTTGACTGCCATTTCGAGAGGTTTCACCGCTTCTTCGGCTTCTCCGGTTTTCAGGCAGCACACGCCATACCAATAGTTGTAGTTTCCGTTGGACGGTTGAGATTTTATGTACCTTTTAAAGACAGGTTTGGCTTTCTCATATTCGCCTTTTGTGAACAAAGCGCGTGCCTGTTCCAATGTTTGCGCAGAAACTTCGCATAAGAAGAGACTACAAAATAGAAATAGAATATATTTTCCTTTCATCGTTTTTAGCATTTATGGGTGGCAGATTATTTAAAAGTATTGTTGCTTTTGGAAGTCTGCCAACTAATCAATTGCTCAAAAGTACAAATTTATTAGAAATAAACCCTTTTTCAGAGATTCTATTATGTTAATTCTTCTTTAAATCATTCTTTTCGCTTACTTTTGCAGCCGATTTTTGAAGATATGACACAATTTACCGAAGAAGAGAAAGCCATTCGCCGCATTGAACGGCGGTTTAACAAAGGAGTGGTGCAATATGGGCTGATAGAAGAGGGGGATAGAATACTCATCGGACTGTCGGGCGGGAAAGATTCGTTGGCGCTTGTAGAGCTGCTGGGAAAACGCGCACGTATCTACAAACCTCGCTTTTCTGTCATTGCAGTTCATGTGGTGATGACGAATATTCCTTATCAGAGTGATACGGAATACCTGAAAGCGCATTGCGAAGCGAATGGAGTGGCTTTTGTGCAATATGAAACTTCTTTTGATCCTTCTACAGACACCCGTAAATCTCCTTGCTTTCTTTGTTCTTGGAATCGCCGTAAAGCATTGTTTACGGTGGCCAAAGAACATGGCTGCAATAAGATTGCTTTAGGACACCACATGGACGACATTTTGGAAACTTTATTGATGAATATTACTTATCAAGGGGCATTCAGTACAATGCCGCCCCGATTGGTGATGAATAAATTCGATATGACGATTATCCGTCCGATGTGTCTGGTTCACGAATCGGATTTAATAGAATTGGCAGCTTTGCATCATTATCTGAAGCAGATGAAGAACTGCCCTTATGAATCGCAATCCAGCCGTAGTGATATGAAAGGCATTTTACGGCAATTGGAAGCGATGAACCCGGAAGCGCGTTATAGCCTTTGGGGAAGTATGGCGAATATACAGGAAGATTTATTACCGAATAAAATTGATTGAGTTATGAAAGGATTCTATACTATTTTACTACTGATTGTGTCCAATATATTTATGACCTTTGCTTGGTACGGACATCTGAAAATGAGACAGGAGTATAATTGGTTTGCCGCTTTGCCCTTGATAGGAGTAATTACATTCAGTTGGGCAATCGCTTTTTTTGAATATTCATGTCAGATTCCAGCGAATCGCATTGGGTTTATAGGTAATGGTGGCCCTTTTTCATTGATGCAATTGAAAGTGATTCAGGAAGTTATCACTTTAATCATCTTCACATTGTTTACTACTGTGTTCTTTAAAGGAGATGCGTTGCATTGGAATCATTTAGCTGCATTTGTGTGTCTGATTGCGGCGGTGTATTTTGTGTTTATGAAATGAGTCCTTTTTAAAGAATATAAGATTATAGGATAAGTGCCATACTTGCTAGACTTATCCTATTTTCGTATTACTTGATAGATTTAAAAACCTTATCAATGCATCGCTTCTTCTGTTCCATGTTTGGATGAACATAGAGATTTAATGTAGTAGTGATATCTGAATGTCCAAGTATTACACTTACAGTTTTGTAGTCGCAATTGCTTTCAATGCAACGTGTGGCGAAACTGTGGCGCAGTCCGTGAAATTTTAGTGGGGGAATATTGAGTTGTTCCATCATTCGTTTGTAATAGTTACGATAGGTACGCGGCTCAGTTGGTTTCTCTTCATTAGTAAGTACATAGAACTTGCCATTTACGATTTTTTTAACGGGCGTAGCATCTTTAATAATTCCTTGTTCATAGGAATGTCACGAATAGAATTCTGAGTTTTAGGTGTGCCGATAATGATTTCCGTATGTATTTTTTCTCCGTCCAATATATAAATTCGTTCAATTGTTTTCCGAATACATATTACTCCATTGATAATATCTATATCATCCCAAGTTAGTGCACAAATTTCACCGATTCTAATTCCTGTAGTCAGACAAATATAGATGCTTAAGTTGCGGAAAGTGAAGTGATTGCTTATATACTGTAGAATTGCTTTGTGATTAGCGATGTTGAGTATATTTAGTTGTTTGTTTTCCTGTGGTGGCGGGAATTTGATACACCAATCCTGATAGGACAATATACCAAGTTTTGCTCCAAACTTCATAACCGTTTTTAGTACAATGAGTATATCCTTTACACTTTTTGCTCTTAGTCTTTGCTGAAGTTTCTGTAAGACAAACTCTTGTACTTCGTTTTCGAGTAACTCATACTTATCTCCAAATGTAGGAAGTATGTGATTTTCTAAGATTAGGGCATACGCTGAATATGTTGAGCTTTTCACATATTTACGTTTGTCTTCTTTCCACATAATGGTAATTTCTTTAATCGTTTTCTTTGCTGTCATGCTTTCATAATTTAAATAGATTAATATTCTTGTAAGATAACAATAATATCCAAATATTTAGATGTAATGCTATTTTTTTATAGAAAGGTACATTTCTTGATCTCTTGTTTTACTTCGAAGTGAATAAATGTGAAAAATGGAGAAAAAAGAGAATGTTTTCTTTCATCTCCATTTTCGTTTAATGGTTTTGTAGAATTAACTGCGCATCCAGTTAGAACCACAATCACCGGAGCAGTCGCAACTGTTGATGCATACTTCCCAAGTTGTGTCTTTCAATTGTTCCATTGTCCTACCATATTTCTCATTGATGGCAGCAAGATTTGTTAATTTAAAGTTCATTTCTTTGAGTATTAATGATGATATATCCTGTTTATGGTAAGGATAATTAACCGTATTTTTTGTTGGATGCTTCCAAAAAGCAACTAAAAAACGGATTAGATTATAGAAATCTTTTGTTCCACAACTCTCTCGAGAAGAGTGCATAGCCCAACAAGGAATTGCCACTTTTACCCATCTCATTTCTGTCTGGGTCTGTAAAAAGGCGCTAATTGTTCTTCCTGTTCTGAAATCAGAGTGGGATGTTTCTTTTTGGAAAGGGATACCTGCCTGTTTACATAAGTCTTGAAATACTGCTGAGGATAAAGCAGTGGTAGCATAGTGCATATTGGCGTCATATTTAATCGTTATACCTTTGTTGATTACAGGTGAGCAAGTCGGATCTTCACGTTCCCTATAATTGGGATGAGTAGCAAAAGATACGTTCAGCGATACGGTAAAAAAATTATGCAGCATTTTTATCATATCATCCTCGTCTCCGTTCATGCTTTAGTCAATACATTCCTAAAGAATGGAGTATCCGCCCCTCCTAATGCAGAATTTGTTTCTTCTTCCGCATCGAAGAAAGCTACCATGTTGCTTGCGTTGTTTTTTGCATTTGTTTCCATCAGGGCATGATGGGCTGCGTAAACCATCGTCCTATCATCCATGAAGTTGTCAATGCACGGATTTTTGTAATCATACACGTATAGGAATTACGTTTGTATATATCTCTGTTCGTAATAAATTTCCACCAGAATACGTAGGGCATACCGGTTCAAGTATCCAACCTTTGCATCGCGTATCCGACAGATAACGAGGGGAGGATAGATCGATGTTGTCCGTCTTTATATCTTTCTCTTTTTTTCCTTTGTTCATGAGAAGACCAGTCCTTAATAGCTCCATGTATGAGCGTACCGTTGGTTGTTGCGTAGCAGATATATTTGGTCGGCTATGTTTGCGCCCATAACCATTCGCAAATTTTTTTAATTTGCGGGATGTCATGAACGGTTCTTCGCTGTGAAATAGTATTTCGACATAGTCTATTCCTTCCTTTATGGCACGTTCAAAAGTCGATTTGATACCTGTTTGGTCTATGTCTATCGACATTACGGCTTTCCCTTTTATGTGCTCGTTGCAATAAATGCGGTTTAAATTGCGGGCTTCCGTCATATAAAGGGTATATGTGCATCTTTTGACCGCTTTTCCTTTCTTGTTTGTAAGTGTTATGTTTTCTATCAATGTCGTTACATCATCTATACGGTGATTCTGCATATATTCGAGTGCACCGGAGATTTCAAGTAGTTTGTCCCCTCTCTCCATCATAACTTTTAGATAGTTTTTTCCCTTCCGGACCATTCATGGTTTCGTTGAATAAAGACCGCATGGCTTTCTCGTCTTCGTCATTGTTTTCTTCCGGTGGATTGAAAGGGTTGACTGTAGTGTCTATCGGGACATGAGATGTAAGCGTTGTGCCATATTGGACAGTACTGTTATTCTTTTTGATAATGAGAAAATATATAAGCCAATAGGCTATCATTGCTACCCAACCGAGAAATAGCATGGCTATGCAACTGAGTACTTTTATCCGTTTGGATACCGGGATATTTTTCCATGCAGGATGGCTGTGAAAATATCCAATGCGACTAAAATGATGCCTAAAATCAGTAATACTCTGCCATGATGTATAATAAAAAGTGTCCCCGATTCGTTAATCAATCGGGGACACTTTTAGTGCATATTGCCCAATAAAAGCGTTTATGTATGTGTTTATTCTTGCTTCGCATCTTTTTTATTTCTTTTGAATAGGGCGAGAAGAAGTCAAATTCTAAAATAGTGGATATTCTAGCTAATGTGTCGGTGTCCACTGAATATTTATCGAATATTTTATATACGTTTGTTCTGCTGCATGACAGACGCTGGGTCAGCCACACAACAGTCCGTTGTCGTTTTTCCTTCCTTACTTGTGCAAGTCTTTCTTTATGACCTTTACTTTATAGTTGAATGAGCGGTCATTTCACTTGCAATAAGGGTATTTGTTGCCTTATTCTTCCTACATTCTTGTGATAATACAGCATTGTTCTTTGGTTGGATATTAGTTATTTCTATGAGCTCACTATTGTGAGCTGAAAGGCTAACACTAGTGGATATATATGTCCATTGATGTTAGCTTATTTGTTCACATTAGTGAGCTCTTGTAAATATCAAGAGCTTTTACTGAGAATGTTAAGAAAGTATCTGTGGAATGACTATATGTTAAATGATGAGACACCTGAGAGCATAAGTGTAACCCTCAGGCTTGCTATCATAACTGAAAAGCCGATGAATAAAGGAATGCAGGTGATTTATGAGAGTATGAGGGTAAAATGCACAAAACTTTTTTTAGTTGGCTTTTTCTTTCTCTTCTTCCTGCGGGATGCGGAAAGCTGTATAAAGTTCGAGTATGGCGGCAATTGTAAGACAAGCAATCCATTCGTTACCACGTGTTGTGAACATGAATGCTCCGGTGAGAATCAGGGCTAATGCTCCGAATATTTGTTGAATGCGTAAACGTTTCAAAGTTTTGCTTTTACCTTTGATGGGTGTGTTCACTTGTGCCAATGCGATAAAACCGGCACCGACAGTGTATATGTAGGGAGCATACGCCCATCCGGTGATAAATACGGCAGCTCCGGCAAGAGCCATTATGGCGCCGACAACGAACAGTGCGGGTATTAATTGTTTCATTCTCTATTCTTCTTCAAAAACGTAAATATCTTCGTTGGGTTTCTTCATCAAGTACTTTTCGCGGGCTATCTGTTCGATTGCATCCGGATTGGTACTTATTTCGTTGAGGCGTTTCGTATTTTCTTCATAATCTGTGCGATACTTTTCTATTTCTTCTTTTAGCTGACTGATTTCGCGTTCATATCCGAGACGGCGCACCAAACTGTTCTCATCCAGAAAACCTATGATGACAGCGAATGCGACAATGGTAATAAGATACTTCCGTCTGCATATGAAATTCCAAATACTGATTAGCTTACTCATAACCTACCTTTATAAATATCCGCAAAGATAAAACTAATAACTTAAAAACTTATCTCTTCCGCTTTAAAACTTCTTTCTCTATCCCTTATTACTTATCACTTTTTTATGTACTTTTGCACTGAAAGCAAAAAATAAAGAAAAATAGAGGAATCCCGGATATGGAAAACTATATTGTATCAGCCCGTAAATATCGTCCGTCTACTTTCGAATCGGTGGTGGGACAACGGGCGCTGACCACTACGCTGAAAAATGCGATTGCTACTCAGAAACTTGCTCATGCTTATTTGTTCTGCGGGCCACGCGGAGTCGGAAAGACTACGTGCGCACGTATCTTTGCCAAAACCATTAACTGCATGACACCTACTGCTGATGGCGAAGCTTGCAATCAGTGTGAGTCTTGTGTGGCTTTTAATGAACAACGGTCGTACAATATCCATGAACTGGATGCTGCTTCCAATAATTCGGTGGACGATATCCGCCAATTGGTGGAGCAGGTGCGTATCCCGCCACAGATCGGTAAATATAAGGTATACATTATCGATGAGGTACATATGCTCTCCGCGTCTGCTTTCAATGCTTTTCTGAAAACGCTGGAAGAGCCTCCCCGTCATGCCATCTTTATTTTGGCTACAACGGAGAAACATAAGATTCTTCCGACCATTCTTTCCCGTTGCCAGATTTATGATTTCAACCGGATTAGCGTGGAAGATACTGTGAATCACCTTTCTTATGTCGCTTCAAAAGAAGGAATTACGGCAGAGCCGGAAGCATTGAATGTGATTGCCATGAAGGCGGACGGTGGTATGCGCGATGCTTTGTCTATTTTCGACCAGGTGGTAAGTTTTACCGGAGGTAATATCACATACAAGAGTGTAATTGATAATCTGAATGTACTTGATTACGAATATTATTTCCGTCTGACCGATTCTTTTCTTGAAAATAAGGTAAGTGATGCATTGTTACTTTTCAATGATGTGTTGAACAAAGGTTTTGACGGGAGTCATTTTATAACCGGTTTGTCTTCTCATTTCCGTGATTTGCTGGTAGCTAAAGATGCAGTGACATTGCCTTTGTTGGAAGTAGGAGCGAGCATACGCCAACGCTATCAGGAACAGGCACAGAAATGTCCGTTGCCTTTTTTGTATCGGGCGATGAAGCTCTGTAATGAGTGTGATTTGAATTATCGTGTCAGCAAAAATAAGCGTTTGCTGGTAGAACTGACCTTAATACAGGTTGCGCAGCTTACCATTGAGGGGGATGATGTGAGTGGTGGGCGTAGCCCTAAAAAGACTATAAAACCCGTATTCACCCAACCTGCCGCAGCACAGCAACCGCAGGTGACTTCTGCTGCTTCAGCGTCTCAGACTGCTGTTCATCAACAAACGCCTGTTCGTCAGCCGCAGACACCTGTGGCAGCGCAGGTGGTATCATCGTCTACATCATCATCTTCTTCTTCTTCGAATTCCACTACTTCCGTTCCGTCTCAAAGTGCGGGAATTGCTCAGAGAGGGCAGGGAGAACGGAAGATTCCTGTCATGAAGATGTCCAGCCTGGGGGTATCTATCAAGAATCCGCAGCGTGATCAGGTTGTTCAGAAAGAAATGATGCCACAGCCTGGTAAAGTACAACAGACTGTAGAAGAGGATTTTATCTTTAATGACCGTGATTTGAATTTCTATTGGCAGCAGTATGCCGGTCAGTTACCGAAAGAGGAAGATTCTCTTACGAAACGTATGCAGATGCTTCATCCGGTACTGCTCAATAACTCGACGACTTTTGAGGTAGTAGTGGACAATGAGATTGCTGCAAAGGATTTCAGAAATCTGATTCCTGAATTGCAGAATTATCTTCGTGTCCAGTTAAAGAATAGTAAAGTGGTGATGACAGTGCGGGTTAGTGAACCAACAGAAACGGTACGTCCCGTCGGCCGTGTAGAAAAGTTTCAGATGATGGCTCAAAAGAATCAGGCATTAATGCAGTTGAAAGACGAGTTCGGATTGGAATTGTACTAGTCCTTAATGGAGGGGTATAAAAATGAGCCACATTCGATTGATTATTGTTTGATAAGAAATCGATGGGCTCTTGGTCTTAATGTAATCTGTTGTTCATGCGGTTTTCATATCCGTCTGAAGGCAATTTTGTAAGGCATGACGATCCACAAGATAATATAGATGATTACACCAGCGAAAGCTGTGAAGAATGTGGCTAATACGTATACGATTCTTAATAAAGTTGGGTCCCATCCAAAATATTCGGCTATTCCGGCACATACACCTGCAATCATTCGATTGGAAGATCGGGTCAGTTTCTTTTCATTTTCCATATTTATTGTATAATTGTTTAGTATAAGTTTGTTACTTATCAGAGTTTACTTTATCTATTGTTTATGACTTTTATGGGGCTGAGTTCTTTCCATGCTCTAATCGATAAAAGTGCTTTGCGCAAAGATATAATAATTAGTTGGTATAATTCTATTTCTTATATTTTTCTTCTGCCTGATGCCCTCTATATAAATTCTATAAATAAATATGGGAGCGAGTTACTCATAGATGTTATTTTCGTACAAAGACTAATTCTGTGAGCGGAATTCATTGGGAGTACAGCCCGTAACCCGTTTGAACATCCGGCTTAGATGCTGCGGATATTGGAATCCCAATCTGTAAGCAATTTCACTTGTAGTCTTGTCTGTTGCCAGCAAATCCTCTTTAGCGCGTTCGATCAGTTTATTTTGGATATATTCCGAGGCGGTTTGTCCCGTCTGTTTTCTAATCATATCTCCGAAATAGTTGGCTGATAGAAATACTTTGTCGGCAAAGTATTTAACGGTAGGTAATCCCTCTCGTAGTGGAGTCTCGTTGTCGAAATACTCATCCAGCAACCGCTCGAAACGGACGATGATGTCTTTGTTCACTTCTTCGCGTGTTGTGAACTGTCGTTCGTAGAAACGCATACAATAATCGAGCAGTAGTCCGATATTGGCACAAATTAACCGACGGCTGTGCTTGTCTATGTTGTGTTTCAGTTCTATTTCAATCTTATGCAGGCAATCCATCACGGTCTCCCGTTCCTCCTCTGAAAGGTGTAGTGCCTCACGGGTTTCGTAGGAAAAGAAAGAATAGTTCTTGATCTCCTGACCGAGTGCCGTGCCACGAATCAGATCGGGGTGAAACAGGATGCCATGAGCGTTTGGTTGGACATCTTTAATCATCTTTGTCTCTACTATTTGGCCTGGAGCAAAGCTGACAATCGTACCATCCTGATAGTCGTAACTCTGACGCCCATACATGATATTCCCGCAGTAGGTATCTTTCAGGTAAAGAGCATATACACCGTAGTTGATTTTGCAATGTTCCGGCCATTGCGTTGCTTTTGACAGATCAACAACACTAACCAACGGGTGTCGTGTTTCAAGTCCGAAAAGTTTGTTGTATTTATCTATCTCATCAAGTTTAATAACCTCTTCCATAATCCTTTCTTTAATTTTCTTTATCGCAAATATAACTTATTTCATTTGAATTATGTATGACTTTATTACAGAATCGAGGATTTGGGTACAAATATCAGTAAATCATATACAAGTCTACTCATTTTATCGCAGTAAATTTGCAATCAGAAGTTTAACAATGAAAAAATAGCGATAAGTAAAACAGATTAATAAACAATAGATGATGATAAAAACAATTTTAAGTGTTCTGGCTTTATTCGTTATGCTGTCATGCAGCACAACAGTGAAAAAGAACACGGAACAGCCAAATATAACAGAAATGAACAAGAAAAACATCGGAAGCCTTTTGGCACTCTATCCGAAACTAATGACGGTTATCGGTGCGGAGGTCGAAGGAAAAGTAAACTGGCTCGTCGTCGGGCATACGGGGATTATCGGTCACGACCGTATACTCGTCAGCATGAGTAAACAACATTATACCAATCAGGGAATTAAGAAATTGAAGAAGTTCTCCATCAATCTTGTCAGTCGTGAGATGTTGCCAAAAGCCGATTATGTGGGAAGTGTGAGCGGTGCATCGGTCGATAAGTCGGACGTATTTGCCTATCATATCGGGGAAAATGGCACGCCCGTCATAGACGCATCTCCTTTGACTATGGAGTGCAATGTGGTGGATACCTACAAAACTGACGGCTTTGATAATTTCATCTGTGCCGTAGTTAATACCTACGCTGCTCCTGATGTGCTCGACAGCAACGGTAAACTTGACTACACCCGGCTGAAACCCGTACTGTTTGAATTTCCGACCTATTCCTATCTTGCAACAGGAGAGGTAATTGGCAAGTGTTTGAATCTGGATAAACAGCCTGGTATGTGTGCCAAATTACCTATGGCGGCTGACGGTATTGTGCGGCTATCGAAAATCGAGGTTTATCCGGAGTGTCTTGAAGAATATATGAAATATGCGACCGAAGTGGGTGAAGTCTCCTTGCGTACT
>ERZ773157.918-NODE-918-length-31330-cov-8.844540_pt1 | contig 31330 bp, 32 predicted proteins | sample MGYA00511480_ERZ773157 | MGnify/ENA primary metagenome ERZ773157 (study PRJEB29015, sample SAMEA2737863) | human gut metagenome | biome: human gut; feature: human-associated habitat; material: faeces | place: China | collected 2012 ... | reverse complement strand
TAAAAACTATTCAAACAACAATTTAAACTAGGCAAAATAACAAATATAATCAACATACTCATAATCACTCATCTCTCATACTCTTTTACAATTTGTTTTAGAATCACAAAACAATAACAAAATCAGGCGGAATTGATGAAATCAATTCCGCCTTGTAGTATTTAATTTTTCTATCGAAAACTCTCTGTAAAGGTATATGGCATTTTCTTTAATTTACAGATGTTTCAAGATTGAATTGCATATTATATAGCTTTTTGTAATCTCCATTTGGGATTTTTAATAATTCTTCGTGGGTTCCAAGTTCTGTTAAATATCCTTGATTAATTACGGCAATTCTGTTGGCGTTTTGAATTGTTGAAAGTCTATGTGCGATGACAAAAACTGTTCTATCTTTCATTAAATTATCAATTGCTTGTTGGACAATGTGTTCGGCTTGGTTATCAAGTGCGGATGTTGCTTCATCAAGTATCAATATTGGAGCGTTTTTCAAAAATGCCCGAGCAATTCCAATTCGTTGTTTTTGACCTCCAGACAATAGAACTCCTCGTTCTCCAATTTGGGTGTCGAGTCCGTTTTCTAATGAGTTTATAAAATCTTCTAGGTAGGAATTTTTTATTGCATTGTGTAGCTCTGCTTCTGTTGCATCAAGTTTCCCGAGTAAAATATTATCTCTGATAGTTCCTTCAAATAAGAAATTATCTTGGAATACTATTGCGATATGTGCTCTTAAGTCGTTTAGCTTAATGTCATTGATTGAAATTCCGTCGATTTTAATAGCTCCTTTTTTTAATTTATAAAATCTTGGAAGAAGGTTTACGATGGTTGTTTTTCCCCCTCCAGAATTTCCAACAAGTGCAATTGTTTCTCCTTTTGTAACTTCAAATGAGATATTTTTAAGTACAGGTTTATCTTTTTTGTATTCAAAGTTAATATCTTCAAATGTGATTTTGTCTTTAAAGTCTGGAAAATTTATCGCATCTGGTTTATCTATAATTCCAGATTTTTTGTCTAATTTTGCAACGACCCTTTCCATTGCACAAAGGCAAGTTGTCATACTTTTTGCGTTATTACCTAAACCTTTAATTGGTGTGTAAAGCATAATTAGAGCCGTAATGAATGAAACAAACTGCCCTGCGGTTAATTTACCTTGAACAATTAAGTAACTCCCTAGCCCAATGACAGCACCAATTCCGCAAGATACGATAATGTGCATTAACGGTGATAACCATCCTATGTGTTGAGTGATTTTAATTCTAAGTCCAAAAACGGTATTTACGAGTTTGCTAAATTGTGATTTTTTTAAATCATAAAGGTTATATGCTGCAATAATTTTGTTTCCTGCAAATGCTTCATTATAAGTCGTAAGAACTTTTGCATTTTCTCCTTCAGATTTGTTATAAACTCCTTTTATAGTTGATTTCATTTTCATCAGCGGAATCATTGCACAAGATAAGGCAATGACTGCAATAATTGCAAGCATCCAAGAGTTATAAAACAAAACAGCAATCAATGAAATTGATGAAAATAGTCTGGAAATACACGTTTTAATGTTTGTCAAAAGCCCACTGCAAGATTTGTCGGCATCGTTATTGTAGCCCTTTAACACTTTCCCAGAGGTTTGTTTATCAAAAAAACTAGAGGATTGGTGCATTAGTTTTTTATATAAATCGATTTTTAAGTCGTTAGTAACTTTCCCTCCAACCCAGTCGTTCATATATGTTGCAAGATAATTCAATGTCCCTTGTATTGTTGTAAAAATAATAATTAGGAACGGAATATACAAAGGAGATTGCATCTGTTTATTCAGCATAACAATATCCATATAAGGTTTCAGCGATAGAGCTATAACTGCATCCAATGACCCTATTGGAATAGCTAATAATAATGCTAGTAATGTTCTAAAAAGATATGGTTTGAAGTATGGCAAAATTGTCGTCAAACTGTGATAATTTTCGTTTTCTCCATATTTTTCATCCATTTTGATTTTTATATTATGAAAAATGCTACTCATCAATATCTCCTGTTTGCAAAAATTCATATAGGCTCTTTTGGGTTTTTGATTTTAGTGAATTTATAACTCCTTTGTTGTAGCCGTTTAAGATAGCGTTTTCTAAAACTGTAATAACAAAGTTTGCATTAGTAAATTGCTCTTTAACAAGGAATCTTTCTGGGCATTCAATTCTTTCCCCGAAAAATTTCAATTTATTATTCCAAACGAGTCCAATTGTTGGAATGCCATATGATACGGCTATAATATTTGCGTGTAACCTTGCAGAAATTGTTGCTTTGTAAGAATAAATTTTTTTGATTAAATCAATAGTTTTTTGTGGTCTTGGGGCTAAATATTTTTCTTCAATTGGTAATCCAAGGGTTGTTAAAACTATTTTACCCATTTCATAGTCGCTTTTTGCTCCATTGCAAAATAATTGCCATTTATACCCCTTTTCTTCAAGTTTTTTTATGATGTTAATATATGTATTTACAAGTTGTTTTTCAGAAAAATTTATTCCGTAATTGTTGAAGATGTTACCACGAATTACTCCAATACCTATGATGTTTGTTTTTTCAACATCTTCAATGTTGTAAGTTTCTCTTGCCCATAGTGCAGAATCTCCTGCAATAGAAATTTTATTCCAGTTTTTAACATATTTTTTTAGGGAATTTATATCATCTCTTGTTGTTATTTTTTTTACACAGGGTTTATTTAAACTATATTTTAGTAATTGAGAATAAAAGTTTTTATCATCATATCCTTCTACCCCAGTTGCATTGAAAAATACGGGGATTTTTTTTCTTTGACAATATGTTGTAATACTATAAACTGGATTCCAAAGATATTCTCTAGAAAATTTTATTATTCCTCCTCCTGCAAATATTACGTAAGAGTTCTTCTTTAATATCTTTTTATAATATTTATAAATTTCTGTTTTTCTCTTTTGTGATAACCACCATTTTGAAAAATTTAATATTTGCGTAATATAAGGATAATTTTTTACTTTTTCAATGGCAAAATCAATTTTGGGGTGTAAATTATTCACTTCTTTCATTGTTTGTCTGTTCGGAAAAATATTTTTGATGGATATTTTGGCATCTGGATATAAATTTTGCACAAGAAATTTGCAAGTATCTAAAATTGCAATATCGCCTAAATTTTTATTTTTTAATCCGACCAATACTATTTTCTTCTTCATATTATTTCCCAAAATTCATAATTAGTCTGTCAAACATTTCCTTCAAATTAACTTTAGCTTCCCAACCAAGTGCATTAAGTTTTTCAGTATTTAGTGCAATTTTAACTGTTGGATTGTAACCTCGATTGACTTCATCTATTTTGTATTCTACTTTAGTGTATTCATTCTCCAAAAGGTTTGCCATTTCTGAAATTGAGCAGTAAGAGTTTTCGTTTGCAATATTATATGCATTATTGTTTTCTCCTTTAGTTAAAATCGTGAAAATACCACGTACTGCGTCCGTGGTGTAGCAATAATTTCGTTTTGTTTCTCCTTTGGTGTGGAGAATAATATTTTCTTTATTTATTATGGCTTTTGCAAATTGTGCAAAAACTCTATTATCAGAAATTGAAACTCCTGCTCCAAATGTTTGAGCAAGTCTTGCGATTTTTACAGGAACTCCGTATTCTGTTCCATAGGAAATGCACATTGTTTCTACCATTTTTTTGCTTTCAGAATAACTACTGCGAGGGTTTAAAATGTCAATGTAACCATAATCCCTTTCTTTAATATTTTCTTTTTCATTTACCCCATATATTTCAAGTGATGAGAGGTAAACCATTCCTTCTAGTCGTTTGTTTTTCGCAAATTCTAAAACATTTCTGGAACCATTGATTGCTGTGTAGATTGTTTCAACAGGTTTTTCCACAAAATCTTTTGATGATGTTGTGCTTGCTGCGTGAATAATATAGTCAACTCGTTTTGTTGTATTTATTCGTTGGTTAATATCTTGGACTAGATAAGTTAATCTTTTGGATTCTTCAAAAATGTTTTTGGCTTTTTTTTCATCTCGAACAAGAGCGATAACTTGGGTGTTATAACCAGAATTTAAAAGACTTTTTACGCAAAGTTTTCCAATTAACCCTGTTGCTCCTGTAACGAGGATTGTTTTTCCGTCAAATACAGACATGTCAAAATCATTTATAATATTTTTTATATCTTCTTCAAATATAGAATTATTCATTGTTATTGTTCTCCAAAAGCTTCTAAATCTTCTTTATATCGTATCAAAGCTCGTAATATATACAAATCTTCAATAGTTGTAATTTTAATATTCCCTCTATTTCCTTTAACCATAAAAGTTTTTTTATTTAAAGTTTTATATAGTGTACAAGTATCGACAATATCTGTGTAATTAGGATTTGTTTTTCGTGTAATTTCGTGGGCTTCAATCACTTCGCCTAAGTGAAAAGTTTGTGGAGCCTGGGCGGCATATGTGTCTTTTCTATATGGTACGTGTTCTGGATTTATTCCATTCTCAGAGATTAGAATTGTTTCAAAACATGAAGTGCAAGTAATTGCATTCCCATTTTTCTTGGTGCATTCAATATTTTTCGTAATTACTTCTTCTGTTATGTTTGGGCGAACTCCATCGTGAATTAGTACAATTGAATCTTGAGGATTTTCTTTTTGAGCTAATTTTAGTGCGTTATATATTGATTCTTGACCTGTTTTCCCTCCGTTTACTATTCCTGCAGTTTTTGTAATGTAGTAGTATTTTACCAATTCTTGCATATATTCATAGTAATCTGGGTGGATTGAGATATAAATTTTGTCAATATCTTTGTGAGTTTGAAATAATTCAAGAGTTCGAATGATGATGGGTTTATCATTGATTTTTAAAAACTGCTTAGGAGTAGAATTTTCCCCATTATTCAATCTTTGACCTATTCCTCCTGCAAAAATAATCGCAATATTCATTTCTACACTTCATCCTTCATAATTTTTTCAATCAAATCAACAATTCTTTCTGATGCGTGTCCATCTTCAACACAACCTTTATCTTTTAAGAATAAGGCAATTTCTTTTTGGTATTTTTCATTGTCAAAATTTAAAATGTTTTGTTCTAATTCTTTGTTATTTGTCGCAACAGGGAAAGGTGTAGATTCTAGTGGATAATAAAATCCTCTATCGGTCTTGTAATCTTTTATATCTGTCGCAAAAACAAAGGCTGGCTTTTTAGATAGCATAAAATCAAATATACAACTTGAGTAATCTGTAATCGCTCCGTCACTTGCTACTAAAAGCTCTTGGATATCTGGATAAAAACTTGTATCAATTACTGTTTCTGAAAAGTTGAATAATTCTGTGGAGTATTTTTTTAGATGTGGGTGCATTCTAATTGCAATAACCCAATCTCCTCCAAATCTTCTATTCAAAGCTATTTTTAGCATTTGGGTATCGATGTTAAAACATTCTAAATTAAAATTATCTCTAAAAGATGGGATGTAGAGCATAATTTTTTTATTTTCTGAAATATTGTAGAACTTTCTGATTTTAGATTTTATACTATCAATTTCTTCTGTATTTCTAAAGAAAATATCATTTCTAGCGTGTCCCCAAGGTTTGATATTCCCTTGTCCGAAGAAGTTTGTTTTAAAAACATTTGTTTCAAAGTCACTATTAGAGATGATGTAATCAATCATTTCAGCATCTTGTTTGCCAAAAGGAATCCATTCATTTTCTACATTTGAAAGAGGAGAGTCTAGTCCGACTTTTTTAATACCAAGGCTTCCGTGCCAAGTTTGGATGTAATATTGAGAATTCCTTTTTTCTAGCCCTCGTCTGAGGTAATAAATTTTACGTTGATTATCAATCCACAATTTCGCACTAGAAAGTTCTTTTAAGGCTTCTACCCCTCCTCGGGAAACCAATCTAACTTCTGGAGGAAAATTTCCCATTTCTTTTTCTTTGGTAACACTTTTTACTATCCAAACTAATTCGTATGGCAGTTTTCTTTTGATTATTTCCTCTGTAATATATTTAGGATTACAGCCGTAGCTATTACCTTTAAAGTTTTCAAATACAATTTTATTTTTATTAATACTAAGGGCCTTACAAATTTTTTTATACTTTTGAGTTTGGTCTATTTTTATGGAAAAACCTAGTATCGTGATAACTTTGAATATCCCGCTATTTGTTATTGAAAATATTTTTTCTAATAGGCTTAATTTTGCCATTTATACTTTTTCTCCTAGCTTTTTGATGGCTTCAAGCTGTTCACTTGTTAAATTTTTGTACGAGTAGTGTAAAATCTTCATTTTATTTGGGTATTTCATATAATCGCCATAGATGTTTTTGAGAAACTCTTTTGGTTTGTTTACTGTTGTGTATTTAGAATCTTCAAACTGGATTTTTCGCAATGGTAGGACAATATCTCTATCTAAAAACCAATTTTTTAATTTGTGAGCAAAATCTACCCCATATACAAAATCCCCATTTTCATTCGCTGAAGATAGTAATATTTTTTCTTTCATTGTTTTTGTCAAAATAGTTTTAGTTTCCTTATTGGAAATGTTTGGGTTAATTTCTTTTTTGAGGTGTTTTAGAATTTTGCAAATTTTATTGGTTTCTATTAACTGTTCTTTTAGAGATAAGTGTTTCCCATATGAATCAAGTGGAAAAATATCCACTCCGAGAAATGGACATTTTTTATGTTTTATTTTTATAAAATATTGAGAATTGGTGTCTTTATCTCTGTGATATTCAGCATAAATATCTGAATTTCTTGTTGTGTTTTTAAATGCGGAAACAATTTTTTCATAATCCTCTCGGAACATCAAAATGTCAATGTCATCATCCCAAGGGATAAATCTGCTATGTCTCACCGCTCCTAGTAGTGTCCCTGCATCAAGAATATATTTAAAATTGTTCTTTTCGCAAACATAAGCTAATTCTTTCAAAAGGGCTAGATTTGCCAGTTGAATATCTCTTAATAATCCTTGTGCTGGAGGAACTTTTGTAATATCTATTTTATCTTTTTTGTATTGATAAAATACGTTTTCTTGTCGTTCTTTTGCTATTTCTCTTTTGGCAATTTTTATTTTAAACCCTAATATAGTTATCAAATTTCTTGTTTCTGAATAATTACTAATTGTTGCGATGGTAAAAATATTGAATAGTTGGATTTTTGATTGATATTTGCCTTTGTAGAGGTTTAGAATAAATCCAAAATTTTCCTTTGTGTAATAATTTAATCTTTCGGGAATTTCGATGTTTTTAGAATTGCAGAATTCTTGAAGTTCGGAATATGCTTTGATTAAATCTTGTTCTTTTTCCCCTGTTTTATCTTTATATTTAGTCAATGAATCTTCGTGTTCAATGTAGTGATATTTTGTACCATAGACAGAAATAATTTTATTGGAATAATATAGAGCTTTGATTGCAAACATAACATCTTCGTATATTTGCCCTTCGCTAAATTTGATGTTATTTTCTTTGATAAATCCCGAGTGATAGATTTTGTTCCATGCATAAAAGAAGAAATGTTTTTTATCTTCGCAAAGTTTAATTTTATCTTGGATGGTGATAGCTGTTTCTTCTTTTGTATATTTGGCATTGTAGATATTAAAGAAATTTTTATGCTTGAGAATACTTGCAATTGCTATATCTGAATTACTTTTGGTTGCCGAATTGTATAATTTTTCAAAAAAGTCTATGTCTATATAATCGTCACTATCTACAAAACCGATATATTCTCCAGTAGATTGTTCAATCCCAGTATTTCTGGTTTTTGCAACTCCTTGATGTTGATTATCGATAATTCTAATTCTAGAGTCTCTTGAGGCAAATTCTTTTAAGATAGCTAGAGAATTGTCCATAGAACCATCATTTACGCAGATGATTTCAATATCCTTCAATGTTTGTTTGATTAAACTTTCCAAACATTTGGGCAGATATTTTTCCACGTTATAGACTGGAACTATTATTGATAGTTTGGTCAATTAAAATTCTCCTCTAAAACTCTTTTTCTGGCGGTAATTTGTATAAACAGTATCCCTACTCTTAAATGAATACACAACATTTTATAGAAAAGGTTGTATAAAACCTAAAAATAGATTACTCCAAACAAAGTAAAAAGAAAATAATTTGAAGAGGCTGAGTTAATATTTGTAAAATTACGCAAAATTTATTATTTGGGGTATTATAGAATATATAAGAAAGGATTGCCCCAAATGTATTTAATTCCAGTTCCAGCATACGTTATAAGATCTGCTATTCACAATAGAAAAGTTTTGAAAGTTGCAAATAAAGCTTGCCACAAAGTTATGGGTGAAGGAATAAAAGATACTTTACGCACAGCGGATTCCATCGGTATAATCAATTTGAAATTTATGAAGAATTATATCAAGTGGTATAAAAAACTTTATTTTTAGACGAAATTTTTGGAAAATATTTTTCATAGGGGAAAAATAAAATTTTATAAAAGGGTAATTGTTGCAAATTGTAACAGTTACCCTTCTTTTTATGCAAGTATTTTTATTTACAAGTGTTAGACTGGTAAAAGTGTAAAAATGTAGGAGAAAATATATGTTATCAGTTCAAAGTTGTAGTGTAAATTCGCAAAATGTAGCTTTCAAAGCAAAGGAAAAGAAGTCGAATGTTAATTCTACATCAACTTCTCATGCGGGGTTAAAAACCGCTGCTGTTTGGAGTTCAATTGTTACACCTTTGGGGCTTGCAAATATTTATCTAAATCGTCTTTCAAATAATTCGTTTCCAGGTGTAACTTATGGAAAGATGAATCCTAAAGGAAAAGATTTAGGAAAAATTTTTAAAATGCCAACGAATGCTAATTCGAAGTTAGCTTTGTTCGCTTTAACTTTAAATTATGCAATTGCAATGGGTTGTGGAGCTTTAGTTGATAAATTAAACAATGATAAGCGAGCAAAATTTGCCGAAGAATTAGCCGAAAAAGGTAAAGATGCAACGTATGAAGAAAATGATTATGCAGACAAAACAAAAGCTGGAAATGTATATTGTAAATCAAATGCAGGTAAAAAATGGGGTGCATTACTTGGTATGGGTGGACTACTTTTACCTGAATTGATTTTTATGCCAATTATGCCATTAAATAATTTTAAAATTAAAGGGACGAGTAAGATTATTAAAACTATTGTCCTTGCTCAATCTGCGGTACTTGGTGCTATTGGAGGTTTTTCACTTGGAGCAATTGCTGATAGTTTTTCAAATAAAACTGCTGCAAAAAATGCGGATAAATTAGCATCCAAAGCTACTGTTTCTCAAGATGTTCAACTAGAATCTAACGAAACAGAAGAAGGTTAATTATAATTGAGATTTTAATATAACAAACCAAAAGGTTGAACTATTATTGTTCAACCTTTTAATTTATTTAAGTTTTTATTGTTTGGCATGGGAGTTTTATACTAACTGGTTTTCTCCATCTTTTTTCAACTTGCTAAATGTTTTCATGAATTTGGGAATATCATTTGGAGTGGTTGCAATTTTTGTTATATTTCCCTTTCCGTCAAGAATACATTTGATTGAATCTTCATTTAGCGAATCTGGTTTTACGTAAACGTAAGTTGTCGCATTGTTTGGGCTAATAAGTTCAATCGTTCTGTTTTTGTGAGAATCTCTAATTCTTGTAAAATTTTTGTTTGTTATGATTTCTGGGTTTTCTATATTTAATCTTAAAACATTTGAAATTTTTTCTAACTCATTTTGAACGGTGCGTAATTTTGCTTTTCTAGGAGCTCTTTTTTGTTTTGAAATAGCTTCAAAAATGTCATCTAATTCTGTTTTGACTTCAATTGATTTATCTTTTAATAACGCCAATAACCCTTCTGGTTTTTCATCATCCAATCCAGATTTTGTGTTAATTGTGGGGTAATATTTTACTCCATTTACATGGTTTTCGCTCAAATAGTTTCCAATTCTTTTGTCATAATTATCTCGAACCACGATAAACATATCGCCTTTTTCTTCAATATTTGTGAATTTTTGCATTCCTTGGGTAAATAGTGCAGGAATTTCTGTTTGAGCTTGTAGTTCGCTTGGTTTAATTTTGAAAGCACCATTAAAGTTTATATTTGTTTGATTATTTAAAATTTGCATTTTTTCTCCTTTTTAGGTGTTCTAAGGTTTCTAAAAATATTTTTTTGCTCAATTTATAGGTAACAAATTATTAAAGAAATAGCAAAATTTTAGTTTTCCTAGTATTCTATAGGTAAATAAAAGGATTGAAGGTTAAGACGATGAGTAGAAATTTTGTATCAAAAATTATGGCAGGGGCAATTGCATTAACACCTGTATCTTGTATGAAAAAAGAGCCATTACACCAAATTACGAATAGAAATATCCACCCGATTATAGAGAGGGTTGACTCTTTTGCCAAATCAGATGCAAACAAAGTGTTTATGGATTCTCTTCAAGAATTTGCAATAGACACTCTTGAAATCTCTAATGGCGCATTAAACAATCAAAAATTTGCCAAAACAATACAAAAAATGGCTAGTTATAGAAATCCAGAAATTGTTGTAGGTTCTAAAATAGAATATGGCTACGGATGGAAAATGACTGGAGGTATCGGTTGGGGATTGATTCGTAAGGATGTAACAGAACCGATGATGCTACCATCAAGTGTAGTCGGAGTGATGGAGAATAAGGTCTTTTCAAACCCTAAAGAGGATAAATATTTTGTTCCCATAACTTACTACGGACTTCCAAATCCAAGGTTAAAGTAAAGTTGTTTGTATCAAACGGGATTATCTCTTATTAAAGCTTATTTTATGGTTCTAACTGCCAACGAATGCTAATTCAAAGTTAGCTTTGCTCGCATTAACTTTAAATTATGCAATTGTAATGGGTTGTGGGGCTTTAGTTGATAAATTAAACAATGATAAGCGTGCAAAATTTGCCGAAGAATTAGCCGAAAAAGGTAAAGATGCAACGTGTGAAGAAAATGATTATGCAGACAAAACAAAAGCTGGAAATGTATATTGTAAATCAAATGCAGGTAAAAAATGGGGTGCATTACTTGGTATGGGTGGAATACTTTTACCTGAATTGATTTTCATGCCAATTATGCCATTAAATAATTTTAGATTTAAAGGGACGAGTAAGGCTATTAAAACTATTATCCTTGCTCAATCTGCGGTACTTGGTGCTATTGGAGGTTTTTCACTTGGGGCAATTGCTGATAGTTTTTCAAATAAAACTGCTGCAAAAAATGCGGATAATTTAGCATTCCAAGCTACTGTTTCTCAAGATGTTCAACTAGAATCTAACGAAACAGAAGAAGTTTAGTAAATTAAAATTCTAATATTATTTAATAATTTACTAATATCATCATTCTATTCTTTTTATTAAAAAATGTAATAGTTTTCTTATTAAATTTACTCAAAAGAGCAATTTTTGTTGCGAAAATTTCTTTTTATATATAGGGGATTTTTAATAGGGAAATAGAATTATGTTACAATCACTAGGAAAGATAAGTAGATTAAAAGGATTTTTTCGTACAGGAATAAATTATTCTTGTTATGAAGAAATGCTCAGTCTTGCAGAGAAAAAATCTTCTGGATGTTTACCAAAAGATATTTTATCTCGTTTGATATCATCAGGAGGGGATAAGAAAGCTGCAATACAATGTACAGAGAAAATGTTTGGTGAAACTGTTAATATTTTGGGTGAAATAAATAAGTTGGAACTGCAAGCAATAAATAGAATGCCACAAAATAATATGGGTTTTATTCAACGAATGGCTCATTATTTTTCGAAAGGTGATATAAAAGGTTTATTTAGGCTGGATTCTATATATAAAGAAAAAGAACTTGAAACAATAATTAAAGCTGAAGACAAGATGCTTGCAGGAATGAAAAAATATATTCCTGATGTCAAGAATGTTACTATTACACCTCTTGGTTGCGGTCAGTTTGGAAATGGATATAAACTGCAAGTTTTGGGTGAAGACGGTAAAAAGATTTTTGATGATAAAGTTTTAAAGGTATATAGAGATAAATATTTGCTTGGCTCGTTTCAAAAGAGAAGCAAACGATATGTGGATTGTTTATCAGATGAAAAATTAATTGAACAATTCAATAAAGAAAGAGAAATGTTAAAAAAACATGGAATAAATATTCCTGATAAATCCGCTGCGGAAATTAGAGAAAAGTTTAAAAAGGATGTAGAATTATTGGAAGCTGCGGAAAAAGAAATGAAATATTATCACGGAGCAATGGCTGAAGCTAATACGTCAGAATTTTTACGATTCTTTTCTGGTCATAAGGTAAAACCTGAAGAGGGTATTGCAATACCTTCATATTTTGGGCTTGGTGAAACAAAATTTTCGCTTGGAGAATTTATTGGAAAAGAGAAAAAAGCAGAAAGAAAATTTCCATTTGATAGATTGTTAGTTCAACATGAAGATTTTGTGTCAAATCCTGGAAATGGAGTTAATGGTATTTGTATTGATATGGGCGGAATTGTTCCGCTATCTGGTTTGAATCAGAGTAAAGAGATTTTTTCTAGTAAAGAAAATATGCGTATATTTAAATCGCTATTGAGTTGTCCTAAAGAAAAAAGGGAAATTGCACTGGAAGAATATAAAAAAGCTGGTTCATTGTCTGTCGAAGTGCTAACTCAATTTGAACAAATACTCAAAGCGATGTAATTAAGGTTCCAAACATACTTGTTACAAAGCGTGTAGAAGAAGATGAAGCATCTCGCATACAGTCTAAAGCTAATGAATTATATTATTATTTAACTGAAATGATGTAAAATTCTTAATTGCAATAATAGTTCTGAAATAAGTTGAGTCATTGGTAAAAAGAGCAACTTATAACCCCATCAAACCCAAGTATAGATACAAAAAATGGCTCCGCAGAGCCAATAAATTTAAATGGGGCGGAAGATGGGATTCGAACCCACGCATATCGGAACCACAATCCGAGGTCTTAACCACTTGACGACTTCCGCCATTTCGTATAACTCTATTTTATCAAAAACAGTTTCAAAATCAAGAGGATATTTTATTCTTTAACTACGCAAGGATATGAACCTTGTTCTATACATTTTTGGATTAAATCTCTTGACCTTTCTGCTTGCCATGTAGCTATATAATCATCAAATACAGGGGTTTTGTTTCCGTTATTGTCAACTATGTTTACCTGATATCTGGTTTCTACTCGACTATAATGATGTCTTCTTCTGATTGTTTTTTCATAGCTATCAATGTTAACGTAGTCCACATTTTTAGGTATAAATAATCTTTTTGATTTTTTTATTCTAAAAAAATTATGACTTTCAACAGTACAATAACTATATTGACTTTTGCAAGTCATGGTTTTATCTAGTTCAATTGTTAATCCAAAAAACAAAAGAACGACTGCTATCACTGCAATTTGAGCTACTAGTGGTAATCGTTCTCTATCTGAATAATTTCCAAATAATCTGTTTAACATGTCAAAATTGTTCTCCTTAAGTAAGATAAAAGGCTCTGTTAAGAGCCTTTTTAATCTAGTTAATTCTTTGGAACATATATCCGATACCTCTTGCAGTTAGGATAAGTTCTGGATTTGCAGGATCAGTTTCTAATTTTGAACGTAATCTTGAAATATGAACATCAACTACACGAGTATCGATTCTATGATCTGGTGGATAAGCCCATACGTGTTGCAAGATTTCATTTCTTGAGAATGCTTGTCCTGAGTTATTAACAAGTAATTCTAACAAGCTGAATTCCATTCCTGTAAGTCTAATTCTTTCATTCTTTCTATATACTTGACGACGAGCTGTATCAATTTTGATATTACCAGTAGTGATAACATTTTTAGTAACTTTTCCTGAAGGTGTTACCATTTCTCTGTTATTTGTACGTCTTAGAACTGCTTTTACACGAGCTTCTAATTCTTTAGGGCTGAATGGTTTAATTACATAGTCATCTGCACCAAGTTCTAAACCTGTAATTCTTTCAGATACATCACCTAAAGCTGTCAAAATAATAATTGGAACATCTGATGATCTTCTGATTTCTCTTGTTACTCCATAACCATCCATTTTTGGCATCATAACATCTAGTACAACCAAATCTGGATTGTATTTGTTAAAAGCAGCAACTGCTTCTTCCCCATCTTGTGCTGTATATACATCATAACCAGCCATTTTTAAACGGGTTTCCAAAATACGTCTTATACTAGACTCGTCATCTGCTAAAAGGATGCGTTGACGATCTTCTGTTTCATTAGACATTTCCATATTTTCTGACATAGTCTTTTCCTTACTTTACAAAATTTTACACCAATTCTTACTCAAAAAATAAAAAAATATTAATTTTTCTATATTTTTATAACATTATGTTACACTAATTTACAAAAAAAAGCAAGAGCAGATTTTAGTTTTTGCCAAGTTTTGATTCAACAATTTGTTTAAATTTTTCTAGGTCTTCTCTTGTATCAATCCCAACTGGAACAAAATCAACAACCGATGTTTTAATCTTCATACCGTTTTCCAATGCACGCAACTGTTCTAGGCTTTCAGTCTTTTCCAGTGGTGTTTGAGCTAGAGTTGTCATTGCTTCTAATGCTTTTCTTTTATATCCGTAAATTCCCAAATGACCGTAAAAAGTTGCAATGCCTGTATTTCTCTCATAAGGAATTTTTGAACGAGAAAAATACAATGCAAAACCATTAATATCTCTTACGCACTTGACAAGATTTGGGTTATTTATTTCTTCTTCATCAGTTAAAACTCTAACAAGTGTTGAAATATCTGCCAAATCGTCCTCTTTTACATTTTTAATAACTTCATCAATACTTTCTGGTTTGATAAGTGGTTCATCGCCTTGAAGGTTGCAGATATAAGAGATTTCTGGGTGTCTTGAAACAACTTCCATAATTCTATCTGAACCGCATTTGTGGTTTACAGAAGTCATTTCTACCTCTCCGCCGAATGATTTTACTTCGTCAAAAATTCTTTGGTCATCTGTTGCAACGATAATCATATCCGCAAGTTTTGATTGTTGAGCTTTTTCGTAAACCCATTGAATTACAGATTTGCTTGCAACTTTTAATAATGGTTTGCCTTCTAACCTTGATGAGCCGTATCTAGCTGGTATAATTATCGCTGTTTTTGACATTTTTATTCTCCTATAATTATCAATTAATCAATTCTTTTTACAACAAATGATGTCCATTGGTCTTGGTGAATTTCTTCTACAAGTTCTAAATTCTCTTTTTCATAAGCATCAATAACCATTTGTTTCTTTTCATCTAAAATCCCGCTCAAAGACATCATCGCACCTGTTTTCATAAGATTTTTTAAATCCCCCATAATTTCTGCAAGTACAAAGTGTAAAATGTTTGCACAAACAAAATCAAATTTATCATTTATTTTATCGGCTGAGCCAAGTTCAAATGTTGCTTCAACATTGTTTTTCTTGGCATTTTCTTTTGCAACTTCAATAACGGTATCATCTGTGTCACATCCGTAAACTGATGTAGCCCCTAATTTTTTAGCTAGAATTGATAAAATTCCAGAACCCATACCAATATCAGCTACTTTGTCCCCTTTATTCATATATTTTTCAAGAGCTTTCATACAAAGTTGAGTTGTTTGGTGTGTACCCGTTCCAAAAGCACATCCTGGCTCAAGTTTAATAATAACTTCATTTTCTTTTGGTTTATAATCTATCCAATCTGGCACAACAGCAATTTTATCTGTAACGTGGGTTACATCCCATTTTTCTTTCCATTTTTGTGACCAATCTTCAGTCTTTTTTTCTTCTAATTCAAAATCCCAACTTCCAAGTTCATCATCTGTTAAGCCTCTAGATTGAAATTCTTCTCTATATAAATCTAAAACATTTTCGATATCATATTTCATATCTTCAAATGTTGTTGAATCATCGTCTTTTAAGAAGATTTTTAGAGTTCCTTCTGTTGTTGAAATCATTTCAAGGTCTTTGTATGTTTCTTCAGCTAAAACAACGCCCTCACAATCAAAGTTATCGAAGAAAATTTCCGCAATCAAATCTTCCATCTCGGGATTAATTTTAAGTCTTAATTCAAAATAATTTTTATCCATATTTATCCTTTTATATAATTTAGGCGGAACAAACATTCCGCCTTAAATAATTTATCCTATATTTAGAGTTTTTTATAATTAACCTTCTAAAAATGCACCCATTTTTCTGTATTTATCATAGCGTTGAGTTCTCAATTCTTCGCCAGACATACCAGATAATTCATCTAATGCTTCTAATATAGTTTTCTTCATTTCAGAAGCCATCATTTCATAATCTGTATGAGCTCCACGAGTAGGTTCTTTTATTGCTCCATCGATTATTCCAAATTTTAACAAGTGTGGAGCCGTAATTTTTAGAGCTGTTGCGGCTTCCAAATTCTTAGATGCATCTCTCCACAAGATTGAAGCACATCCTTCTGGTGAAATTACCGTATAATAAGCGTGTTCTAGCAAATAAACTTTATTTGCAACTGCTAAACCTAACGCTCCACCTGAGCAGCCTTCACCTGTGATAATTGCAACAACAGGAACGCTTAATTTAGCCATTTCTCTAAGGTTCATTGCAATTGCAGCCCCTTGAGCATGTTCTTCTGCACTAATTCCTGGGTAAGCTCCTGGAGTATCAATGATAGTAACAATCGGAATATTGAATTTGTTTGCGTGTTTGAATAATCTTAACGCTTTTCTGTAACCTTCTGGTTGTGGCATCCCAAAGTTATATTCAAGGTTTTCTTTTGTAGATTTCCCTTTCATTGTACCAATAATCATTACGGGTTTTCCGTCAAGTTTTGCCAATCCCCCAACGATTGCTCTATCATCTGTTCCAACGTGATCTCCGTGAAGTTCTATGAAATCAGTACACATTAGATTTACGTAATCCAAAAATTTTGGACGTTCAGGATGTCTTGCAATCTGCATTTTTTGCGTAGGGTCAAGGTTTGCAAATAGTTCTTTTTTGAAATCTTCTGCTTCTTGTTCCAAGGTTTCTATATCTTTATTTAAATCCATACCAGATTCCAAACTCATTTTTTTTAGTTCCTCAATTTTTTCTTGAATTTCCAATATTGGTTTTTCAAAATCTAAAGCTGTAGCCATTAATGTTTCTCCTTATTCGTGCATAGCCAAAATATTTGCTAATGTGGCTTTCAAATCTTTACGAGATGAAACAACATCAACCTGACCATACTTCATCAAATATTCAGCAGTTTGGAAATCTGCTGGTAATTTTTGTCTGATTGTTTGTTCAATAACTCTTCGACCTGCAAAACCTACTCTTGCACCTTGTTCTGCTACGATAATATCGCCTAATGTTCCGAAGCTGGCAGTAACACCACCAAAAGTCGGATCTGTAATCAAATTGATATATAACAATCCAGCTTCATCAAGTTTTGCACAAGCACAAGCTGTTTTCGCCATTTGCATCAAACTCAATGCACTTTCCTGCATTCTAGCTCCACCTGAAGAAGTTATAACTAAAACTGGAAGTTTTAATTCAATGGCTTTTTCCATTGCACGAGTAACTTTTTCTCCTACAACACTCCCCATTGAACCGCCCATAAAGTCAAAATCCATAACGGCACAAGAAACTTTGTGTCCATCAATTGTTCCAAGACCAGTAACAACCGCATCATTTAGTCCAGTTTTTTTCTGAGCTGCTTCAATTCTATCTTTGTAGCTTTCTGTATCAACAAATTCCAACGGGTCTGTTGGTTTTATATCTGTAAATAATTCTTCAAAAGAGCCTTCATCAAATAATTGTTTAATTCTGGTTCTTGCATTAACTCTGAAGTGGTAATCACAAACAGGGCATACCATATTGTTATCTTCAATATCCTTCTTTAGTAATTGAGCATCGCAATGAACACATTTAGTCCATAAATCAGGGTTTGCTTCAATTTCTACTCTTGCTTCCAAAGCTCTACGTTGAATTTGAGCTTCTTTACGCTTTTCAAACCAATCTTGAACTGTCATATATAAATTTCCTTTTCCTATATCCCTATAAATAAAAAATAATTTTACTTACCTTACAATTATACACAAAAAAACAAAACAGGCAAAAACGATAAATTTTTGTTAATATTGTGGTTATGAATTCATATCCCTATAATGTTTGCGGATTTGTTCTTGTAATGACCCTGGGATTTTAATATTTTGAAGAGTCATGTGATACTTTCTCAAATTTGCGATGTTTTCAGATTCATCCAATAGATTTCTTTGCTCTTGTGGTGCAATCGTATCTTTCACTTTTTCAAAATCTGTTTTTGTTTGTTTTGAAATTATACGAGAAACAACTTCATCAATATCGCTTCCAGAAACCCCATATTTAGATGCAATTTCTGCAACTGTTTTTCCTTGAGGAAAGGTATATAGCCAGTTTATTGATAGTCTATCTCCTTCTCCTACGTGCATAATCCCTTTTTGGTGCGGAGTGTACATAATATCTTTTTTGAATGGACTGTGTCCCAAGCCTACCGCATGACCTATCTCGTGAAGAATTGTGTGATAAACTTCTTCTTCGTCCATATAATCTGCGTGTACAAGTCCTTCTGTTAATCCGATTGCAACTTCTGCACTAAATAGTCTGTTTGCTTTGTCGTATTGAAAATAGCAGTGACCAAGAGCTTGACGTTCTACCCTTTTCCAATCTACATTGATGTTAGAGCTCATTAAATTATCAACAATTATAAATGAAACTTTACCATTTGAAACCTTATGCCATTCGTCCAAAGCTCGTTTAACAAATTGACGGTATTTCAAATCCTGACCTTGTTTAGAGTAGAATTTCATAGGTGCAATATAGACCTTTAGCGGCATAATGTTCCATCGCATTAGTCGTCCGTTTTTTACAGATTCTTGTAAATATGTTTTCTTCTCCATATTTTTATTGTATAATAAAAGGTACGAGAAAAAAAGGTAGATTATAACAGACTTAAGGAGAAAGAAATTATGGGTATGGATTTAATGAATATCATGAAACAAGTTCAAAATGTTCAGAAGAAAGCTGGTGTAATGCAAGAAGAATTAGCTAATCTTGAAATCACTGGCGAATCTGCTGGTGGAGCTGTAAAAGTTCTTTTTGATGGTCAAGGTAAATTCAAATCAATTTCACTTAAACCAGAAGCAATCAATCCAGAAAATCCATCTTCTGTTGATTCTGAAACTGTTGAAATGCTTGAAGATGTTATTACTCAAGCGATGACACAAGCAAGCCAAAAAGCTTCTGCTGAAATGGAATCAAGAATGTCACAATTGACTGGCGGATTGAAAATTCCTGGACTATTCAAATAGTTTTTTTATGAAGTAAGTCCTTCCACAAAGGGAGGACTTCTTTTTTAAGTTTTGAGAAGAGGTTTATATTTATGATTTATCCGAAATCCATAGCGACATTGATTGAACAATTTCAAAAGTTCCCATCGGTTGGTCCAAAGTCTGCACAAAGAATGGCTTTTCACTTGTTGAGAATGCCAATGCCAGAGGTTGAAAATTTTGCAAAAGCTATTATTGATGCAAAACAAAATACCCATACGTGCGAGATTTGTTTTAATCTTTCTGCAACTAGTCCTTGCGAGATTTGTTCTTCTTCTCAACGTGATAGGTCAACAATATGCGTAATTGCGGAAACTAAAGATTTGATTGCGATTGAAAAAACGAATGAATTTAAGGGCTTGTATCATGTTTTGCAAGGTTTAATTTCTCCAATGGATGGAATTGGAGCTGATGATATCCGTATAAAAGAGTTGTTGAACCGTTTGACAAATGATGAAGTGAAGGAAGTTATTTTGGCATTAAGCCCATCAGTTGAAGGCGAAGCAACGAGTCTATATTTGACAAAACTTATCAAGCCTTTTGGTATAAAGGTTTCGAGAATTGCTTTTGGTTTGCCTGTTGGTGCTGATTTAGAATACGCAGACGAAATTACAATTGCAAAAGCAATTGAAGGTCGTCACGAAATTTAATTCTGAAATCTATTCATAATCTTTCATCACATCTATCATGCATTCTTTTGCAACGTCGGTTACAAAATCCATGTCTTGAGGTTTGATAATTAGTGGTGGATTGAAATAGATAACATCTCCTAGTGGGCGAAGCAATACACCTTTTTTAAGTGCTTTTTTATAAATTTGATAACCTAATCTTAAATTAGATGGGTAAGATTCTTTTGTTTTCTTGTTTTTTACAATCTCTATTGCGTTTACCAAACCAATATGACGGACTTCGCCAACATAAGGTAAATCTAAAAATTTCTCATTTATAATTTTATTAAAATATTTTGCATTTTCAACGGCATGTGGAATTATTTGTTCATCTCGTAAGATATCTAAAACTGCATTTGCAGCAGAACAAGCAAGAGGGTTTCCAGCGTAAGTGTGAGAGTGCATGAAAGCTTTCCCTTTTCCGTAATCATCATAAAAGGCATCATAAATATCATTTGTAGCAACACAAATTGACATTGGCATATAACCACCAGTCAAACCTTTTGAAAGACACATAATATCTGGGGATACTCCAGCGTGGTCGAATGCAAACATTTTACCAGTCCTTCCGTATCCTGTGGCAATTTCATCTGCAATCAAATGAACATTGTATTTGTCACATAATGCTCTTAATTTTGTTAAATATAGAGGAGGATAAATTTTCATCCCTGCTGAGCCTTGTAGTAGTGGTTCAACTAGCATTGCACAAGTTTCATATCCATATTTTTCAAAAGTTTTTTCTGCTTTTTCAAAGCATTCGCAAGCACAGTTATCTCTACATTTGCCATAAGGACATCTGAAACAATCTGGTCCTTCAACCCTTACAACATCCATTAATATTGGTTTATATATTTGTGAGTATAAGTCACATGCTCCAACTGACAACGCTCCAATTGTTTCTCCGTGGTACGCATCAGTCAAAGCCATAAATCTTTTCTTTTGAGAGTGTCCTGTTTGTTGGTGATATTGAAAACTCATTTTCATTGCCATTTCGATAGAGGCAGAACCATTATCTGCAAAATTGAATTTTCCTAAACCTTTTCCTTTTGGCAAAACATCCATTAATCTTTGACATAAAGTAATTGCGGGTTTGTGAGTAAAATTAGCAAAAATTACGTGTTCTAAAGTATCAAGTTGTTTTTTCATTGCTTCATTAATTTTAGGATTGCAATGACCTAACAAATTGCACCACCATGAGCTTACGACATCTTTATAACAATTTCCGTCAATATCATATATATTTATACCTTTAGCGTGGTCAACAACAATTGGCGGTAAGGTTTCATAATCTTTCATTTGTGAACATGGATGCCATATGTATTTTAAATCTTCTTCTTGCCAATTCATTATTCTTCCTCCCAGATTTTCAACAAATCATTTGTTGAAATATTTAAGTCCTTATCACCTTTTTTTACCGTTGCTATAACATTTATTCCTGTTAAGCGTTCAATTTGTTTTTTATTATCAAGGTGCATAAAATTATCTTCTTCAAAATTGTTTAAAATTAAACCTTTAATATTTATTCCTTGTTGTTTAGCATATTCAACTGTTAATAAAACAGAATTAATTGTACCCAATCCGCCGTCTGCAACAATGACGATATTTAATCCTAATGCTTTTATTATATCTGGGAGGAGTAAAACTTCTTCCTTCATATTGAATGGACAAGTTATTCCTCCTGCACCTTCAACAACCAAATAATCATAATTCTTTTCTCTTTGTTCAAATTCTGATTTAATTTTTGATTTTTCTATTTTAACCCCTAGTCTTTCTGCTGCCAGATGTGGTGATACTGCTTCTTCAAAACAATATGTAACGCAATCTATCGGCTTGATATTTAGTTTCGATGTTTTAACTACAAAATCACAATCCCCAGGGAGTAAACTTCCATCGGGTTGTTTAATTGCTCCACTTAGTGCGGGTTTATAGTAACCACAGTTCAATCCAGACTCTCGTAATTTTTTTACCAACAAAGCTGAGATATAAGTTTTGCCGATATCAGTGCCAGTTGCTGTCACAAAAATAGATTTACAAACCATAATCAAATCTCCAATAAAATAGACGGTAGTTTTAAAACATACCGTCTATAATTATATATCAAAAATAATTTACAAATTACAATGATGTTGCAGAACCATCTAACAAGTAGTCATAGTGTCTGATATCATCGTAGTTGTTTGGTCCGTTATCCAAAGGTGCCAATTGTGGTTGCTGAGCTGGTTGTGGTTGAGCTGGTGCAGGTTGAGCCTTTGTAGAACGTCTGCTTAACAATGAATCAAAGTCTGGTTCAAGTGTTAATTCAAAGTGGAATCTACCCATATGTCTATGTTGTTCATAAGCATTGTTAATCAATGGATAGCCCCAATATAAACGAGCACTCAAGTCACCTGGTAACTGAACTCTTAAGCCCATACCAATAGAGGCTAAGAAGTAACTTCCGCCATATACGTCTTCTCCAACAAATGGGAATACGCCAGCAGTATCAGCAAATACTGCACCTTTCAAATAATTACCGATAAAGTTGCGAGTTCTGCCTTCTTTATTAGTAACTGTTCTTGGTAATAGAGGGAACATCAATTCACCACTGAAGAAATAACCACTCTTACCAAGCATTACACCTTCAGAATAACCTCTAACTGTTGCCAAACCACCTGTTTGGAATTGATCCAAATAAGGGATATGTTTGCTATTTGGAATAACTTGGTAACTACCTCTCAATTGACCGATTACACCGTGAGAGAAGTCATGTAATCTTAACAATCCACCTGAATATTTGAAGTAGCTTGAATCACTGTCAAATATTGGAATTGCCATAGACGCATTTTGGTTCAAATACCAAATACCGTATTTAGTATCTTTTCTCATATTCAAACCAACATCAATACTTGTTACTTGGTCAACATCTGCAATTGGGTCAAAGTTTACACCAAGTAGATTGCCCAAGTTAGACCAGCTTCTTGCACGTTTGTAGTTTAAAGCAGTGAATGTTTTTAATTCAAAACCTCTTGTTCTAACAATTGGTTGATCGTAGTACAAGCTGTAAATATATGAATTACTTTTTAATCCCATCCAGCTGTATGGTCCATTTTTAACATTTGCAAAGGTTGAAGAATAAGAAAAACCAATTCTACCATCTTTTTTGTTAATTGGATAGCTATAATCAAAGAATGGGCTCACAGCACCTTTAGAGAAGTATGTACCTAAAGACATTTGATCTCTATGGTGGAATAAACTATCAGCAACGATTGCAGGACCACCTCTTAATTGACCTGTACTTCTACGACCTGCGTTATCCATCATACCAATCAAGTGGAATGGGAAGGTTTCAGCCGCTGTCAATTCAATATCAGTAGTACCTGGAGTTTGACCTGCTTTCAAGTTTGCAGATAAGTTAACTCCATCGTGGTATCTGTTGAAATCCAATACATCTTTTTCTAAGTTAACAATATCAAATAACTCTCCAGATTTTTCTGGCATACGTTTTAAGATATAATTATCAGTTGTATATTTGTTATTAACAACTGTAACTTCACCAATTTTACTTTCAATAAGTTCAATTCTGATATTTCCGTTAGAAACAGTTTGTTCTGGAAGATAAGCTCTAGCGGTAACATAACCACGTTCAGCATATAATCTGTTCAAACCGTTGATTGCGTTTTGAATATCAGACATAAATACGTTACGACCAACATATTGACCGATGATTGAGTTAATTTCTTCTTGAGTAAGAATTTCTGAAGGTGAAACTTCGATAGAGTTTACATATACACCTTTTGAACCCATTTCATCAACGGTTGCTTTCATCGCATCAGGAATGCTTGTTTCTGGAGTTGCATAATTTTTTACAGCAGAACCACCAGTTCCATAACGTTTTTGTTCATATTGATAATAATCACTGTTGCTACGACGTTGGTTTTTGTCATATCTCATCATATCAGCATCGTGAGTGTTTGCTCCACCAACTTCGTGCATAATTTGAACATCTCTGGCACTGTATCCAGGTCCAATTGGATTTAAACCTGCTTGAATACCTCCAGCAGAAGGATCTGCAAGTGCAGGGGAAACTGTCAATGCACAGAACGCAGTAGTGGCCAGCACCGCATTCAATAATCGATTAGTTTGGTTAACCTTTTTCATTGTCTTTTACACCTTCTATTTATTAATTATTATATATCTAGTTATATATCTAAAATTATATCTTTAAGATTATTGTCCATCGACGATGTTTAAATAAAAATACTTTTCGGATTTTTGTTACAATATTTAACAAAAAAGTATTGTTATTCCATCGCAATATCATTATACTAAATTACGAAAATCATGTAAAGATGTAACGCAAAAAATAAACCAAATGGATTACTGTACACAGTATTAAAATTTGTGATAACATAAAGGTTGTTAAAAAGGAGAATGTATTATGAGAAAAAATTTAGGACTAATGGCTGCCGTTATTGCAGTTGCTGGATATTTATCTATGGGGTCAGCTGTAATGGCGAAAGATTTTTCAGTAGCAATCGTTGATGTACCACAAGTTGTGAATGCATCTGCTCAAGTTCAAGCTCTTAAAAAAGACCAACAAGCTAAAGCAGAAGAAATTGTTAAATTTGTAGAAAAAGCAAGAAAAGATGTAGCTTCAATTACAGATGCTAACAAGAAAAAAGCTGCTGAAGAAAAATACAATAAAGAATTAATGGCTAAAAAAGAAAAAATGGATCAAGATTATGCAGCAAAATTAAAAGCTCTTGATACATCAATTTCTCAACAAATCAACGAAAAAGCAAAAGCTGATGGATATGACTTAGTATTGAGCAAAGGAATTGTTCTTTTTGGTGGTAATGATATTACTTCTGAAATTATCAAAGTTGTAAAATAATCAAAATTGATTTGTAAAGTTAAAAATTTAACCTCCGATTTTTCTATTATGTAAATCGGGGGTTTTATTTATTTTTAACTCCAATTTTTTGACAATATTCAGAAATTGGACAAATATTACACTGTGGGTTTATTGGCTTACAAATATTTTGTCCGTGAGTAACTAAAAGAGTATTTATTGGAATCCAATATTTAACTGGAAGTTTTTCTCTTAGTGCAAATTCTGTTTCTTCTGGAGTTTTTGTTTTTACATAGCCTAATCTGTTGAAAATTCTATGAACATGAACATCAACGCAAATTGCGGGTTCTCCAAAACCTAAAGTCATGACAAGATTTGCAGTTTTTCTTCCCACTCCACGAAATTTGCACAATTCATCTATGCTATCTGGAACTTTACCATTATATTTTTCAACAATAATTTTCGAAAGTTCAATGATTTGTCCTGCTTTATTTTTATAAAAACCAACAGGATAGATGGCTTTGGCTAAATCTTCTTCTGTAACATTCATCATATCTTGTGGAGTTTTAGCAAGTTTTAGCATTCGCAATGTAGCAGGATAAGTTGTTTTATCGTTTGTTCTCAAACTCAAAATACAAGCGATTAAAACAAGATATGGATTTTTGAAATTATCCATAAGTTTTACAAAATCACTCTGTGGCTGTTTTGCATTTTGCAGAATTTTTATAACTTCATCTATCATAAAATAATTATATAACAAATGTTTTTACATATTTATAGGTCAAAATAATTTGCTCATCAGTCATTGAGTCAATGATTTTTGACAAATCTCGCTTTACATCTTGAATTGGGGCAAGATGATAAAATTCAAACAATGTTTTCGGTTCAATATTAAATACCTCTGCAAGCTTTGATATAGTAGAAGCTTGTGGCATGTTTTTCCCAAGTTCAATTCGGCTTAGGTGCTTATCGTCAATCTCCAATTTTTCAGCCAATTCAAATTGGGTCATTCTGTATTTTTGTCTATATTCCCTAATCCGTTTTCCTAAAAGAACCTTTATATCCATAATTTTTACCTCTTTGAAATTAGGATAATTAATATTATTAGATTTTAATACTTTATAGAGTAAGAATATTTGACAATAATTCTCACTTAATATAGAATTATTACGTATTATTTGAGAATTATTATTCTATATTCTTATTTAATATAGAAAAGAGGGTGAATGAAAAAGAAAAAAGGTTTTACACTAGCAGAAGTTTTGATTACATTAGGAATAATTGGTGTTGTTGCGGCAATTACAATTCCAACGCTTATGACAAAAATTCAAGAAAAACAATATCAATCACAATACAAAAAGATTTTCAGCGAACTAAACCAAGCCGTAAGATTACTTCAAGCTGACGATGAAAACCCATTAGCAGATTGTGGAACATTTGAAAATACTTGTTTTAGAGATGCCCTTGCCCCAAAATTAAAAGTTGTACACAAATGCGAAGGTTCTGCACCTAATGCTTGCCAAGCAACATCAACTTTTCTAGATAAATCTAACAACCATGAAGGAGTATATGTTAATGCTAGTTGGCCAGCAATAACAACTCTTTCTGGATATTCAGTCAAATTCAGATACCATAGAGCAAACTGTGCATCAACAGCAGATGCCGAAACAGCTTGGGCTGGAGAAATCAATAACTGTGGTTGGGTTCAAGTTGATGTTAACGGGAAATCAAAACCGAATGTTGTCGGCAAAGACATCTTCTTTTTAGCCTTAATGCAAGATGGATTTATACCTTTTCACACAACAGACAACAAAATTAACGATTGCAAAAAAGGAACAGGAATTTCTTGCTCCTCACTTTATATAAATAATGGCGGACAATCATTTAATGGGGCAAAAGGGCTGAATTAGCTCAACAACTCTTCGACATTAACTGTCGTTTTTAGTTTAAGTGCGTAAATATTATCTCTGTCAAATCTAGCAAGTTTAACTGCATCTTTTTCTGTTGTAATAATACTTCCAGAAATATCTACAATATCAATTGGGGCATATTGGTGATGGTCATCAAATGTTACTGTTTTCACTACTTCATAATCAGATAAAAAGTCGTAAAATTGTTGTGGTTGACCAATTGCACACATTGCAGTTACTGCCAATCCTTCCATTAGTCGTTGTCCTGTTTTGATGTTATACACATAATCTGGTTCGGTATAGCAAACACTGGTTGGTAGAGTTAGTCTTTTGTGCATAATTCTTGAAACTTTTTCTGCAATTTCGTGGTTTCGATTTTTGCTCACGATTAAAAGTTTGTCTATTCTATCAAGAGCTTCAGATCCTTCTCTCAATGGGCCGGCAGGAAGAAGGCATTCATTGCCAAAACCTTTAACGCTATCCATCAAAACAATATCCAAATCTCTATGAAGTTTGCGATGTTGAAATCCATCATCTAATATAATTTTTTCGATTCCAAATTTTTCAACAGCATATTTTGCTGCTAAGTATCTATCTCGGCAAGTAAAAACATAACATCCTGGGGTCATTTCTGACAACATATATGGCTCATCACCAGCTTGTACTGCATCGAAGAAAATTGACTGCCCGTCTGAAATCATATTTACATTTTTGTTATTTAATTTTCCACCATAACCACGAGAAACAATAGCAACTCTTTCGCCTTTAGCAACTAAATATTTTGCAATTTCTGCGACAACAGGAGTTTTCCCTACTCCGCCAGTTGTCATGTTTCCAACAGAAATAACATATGCTGCCACTCTTTTAGGTTTAAGAATTCCTTTATCATATAAAAAATTCTTAATTCTGCTTCCTGCACCATAAAAATATGAGCAGAATTTTAAAATTTCAAATAAAACACCTTGAGGGTCACGTGTATAGTGGATTTGTGTAATTTTAGTTTTTAAATTTATCATATTAGAACAACAATCTGAACAATAAGAATCTCTTGTTCAACTTATCTGAGAATTTTCTAAGATTAGAAGATGTTACAACGGTATCTTCAACAATCTTTTTCAAGTCAGAAGCTTGGTTTGGTGTTGCTGGGTTTACGCTGTTAACTGTTTCTAATGTTGTTGAAACTTCAACCATTGCTTTATTTACATTTGTAATCGCATTTGTAAGTTGGTTTTTCAACTTGTCATCTTTTGTCATAGAATTTACGCTTGCACTAATTTGAGCAAGGTTATCAGCGATAATTTTTAAGTTTTTGCCAGTTTCTTCAGCGTCAGCTGCATCCATAACTTTGTTCAAGTTGCGTGACAAGTGATCAACAGAATCAGCAGTTGACATTAGCTTAGTTTTGAATTCTTTATCGCCTATAATATTATTAATGTTTGCAGAAAGTTTATTGAAATCGTCAGTTGCTTGTTGAGTCATTGCTAACAATTGTTCAATATCTCCTTTTGAAGAGTCAAGCAAATTATCTACTTTATCAAGAGTTACACTTGAACGAGAAGTTAAAGCGTTCAAATTAGCAATTGTGTATTTCAAATCTGCAATTGTATCGTCAGAAAGAATGTCATTAACTTTCTTATTGGTTTCAGTTAATGTTTCTGCTGCTTTATATTGCCAATCCATAAAGTCAGACAATCTCATAGGTTCAACAATTGTATAAGGTGATTTTTGAGATGGGTAATATAATGGAGTATCATCCAATGATACCAATCTCAATTTGTGACTACCATCATAAGTTACAGCTGAACCTCTTAAAAATTCAGGCAATATCAATCCTGGTAAATTGATAAAATAATCAACTTTGTAAGCATAATTGGTTTTGATATAGTTTCTATAATTTGGTGGAATAGAATCTTTTGCTACAACATCTACCCCTTTAATCAAACCAATGTCATAATATTTCCCGCTCAATTTCATTTGAACCGCATCATTTTTATAAATTAAATCTCTGTTTACCATAGGGATATAAATTGTTTTTGTTTTTGGAGGAGTAATTTCCAAAAATAATTCCCCGATTAAACCAGATTGCTGGATAGAGAAAGATGATGCTCTAGGAATTTGAACATTTGGGTCGGTAATAACGAATTTTACATTAACAAAACTATTTTCACCATCTACAACAGGAGTAATTTCTTCAACTTGACCGACTTTCAAGCCCATAATTTGAACTCCCGCTCCTGGTCTTAAGCCATTAACATCCTTGAATTGGATTTCAATTCTTTTGGCAGATGAAAAAGCTCTACCTTTAACCTTCAAAACAGTACCAACTAATAGTACAAGAGCTACTAATGTTAATAAACCAACTTTGAATGATGATGAAAATTTCATTATCTACCTTTCTCTAATATCGATAATTCTATATTAGCAGAAACATAAATAAACTGTAAACCTCTTTACGGTTATAAGGATTTTAAAATCATTCAAATAGTTGATTTTTCTAAAATTCACTATTTAAAAGTCTTTAAATGCCGTATAATTTTAATAGATTAATATTGACTTATTAAAAATCATCATTATACCAAATATAGGTAGAAAAAACTTTATAATCAGAAGGAGATACCAATATGGGCATGGCCGCATCTCAAGCAAGATGGATAGCACTTGCAGCAAGAAAATCAAATGTTGAATATGAAGGACAACAAATTAACCAAGCAAGAACTGCTTTAGCTAATCAAAGCTCAGAGTTGTGGAACAAGCTTTATACCATGGAAGTTCCTACTGCTCCTAGTTCAAATGATTTTACTAAAACTCAATACTCTTTTGATATTGGGGATAATAAACAATACATCTCTGATATTCAGACTGCGGATTATACAGATAAGGATGGTATAAATTACAATTCCTACGTAACATATTACGCTAAAGTTTCAGAATATACTGGGATTAGAAACACGAATTCAAACCCACAGGTTCAATATGTAGCCCCAACAGATGAAAACTCAAAAGGCTATTATATGGTTGGAACAAAGAAATTAACTTGTTTAGGTGACATTGATAGAAATGATACAAGCGAGAAAAGTTCTTGGGGTACATATAGTGCAGAATTAGACCAAATCGCAAAAGATTGGCCTAACACTCAACTTGCAAAAGATTGGTTGGATTACAAAACTAATGGCTCAACTGATGCCCTTAATAATATTTACTTGTGGACAACAGGCGAGAATCAAGTTAACTTCGCAACTGGTACTGGTGGTTCAACTCAAGATACATTAGAAGCTTGTAGGCAAGATTCTACCGCTGTTCTTCACTCATATTACGCAGATTATCAGACCAAAAATCAAGAAATCTCAAAATATGGTGTGATTGAGTATGATAGTAGTGGAAGAGCTACTTCATTGCAGTTAGAAGGTTCTAGCGTTGTTTATAGTTTAGATACCTCAAGTACAACTGACGACCAAGCTTATAATGATGCAATGAATCAATACAATTATCAAAAGCAAGTTTATGAAAAACAAGTTCAAGATATCAACGCTAAAACAGAGCAAATTCAAACAGAAGATAGAACTCTTGAATTACGTCTAAAGGCACTTGATACTGAACAAAATGCACTTCAAACAGAAATGGATGCCGTTCACAAAATCATTTCTAAAAATATTGAAAGTACATTCAAAACATTTGAAAGCTAATAAAATAATAAGAGGTTTAATAAAATGTCTTACAAAAATGATAGCAATTTAGTTATAGCAAATAGATTCGGAGATGCGAGTTCCGCAGCAAAGGCTCAATTATGGGAAACTTATGACAGATTGAGAGATTTGACAGTATCTGGAAGTGGAACTGGTACGGGTTTTGAATCTGCTGGTGGCTTGTTATACAATTTGGCAAGTTTACTTGCTCCTTCTTCTTTTGCGACTGTATTTGGCGGTTCTGAAACAATGAATATTTCAGGTACTTCCTACTATTCAAAAACAAATACAAACTCTGCGTATGGAACAGATTCTTTATATAACTATTCTGGGTTCCCATCAGGGGCTGCTTCAATTGGTTCAATTTATGGACTCGCAACAGGCGGTGCGTCCTCAATTTTGAATGGTTGGGGTACAAATAATGGTTATATAACAGGTGGTGCATCTAGTATTGGTGGACTTGCTGATATTACAAGTGCTGCGGCATATGGTATTGGTACAGGCTCTGGGCTTGGTAAGATTGCTTCTAATGTCGTAATGCCTTTTGCAAGTTGTATTTCAGGATTTGGTGGTATTTTGACTGCCGTTTCTCCATATTTAGGAATTTATGGAGCAGGAACAACTGTTTTGGGTAACTTGATGCAAGGAACATCTTCTGCTGCATTAGCTGCATACCAGAATATTAGTGGAAATATTACTAACAATGCAGATGTTATTTTATCAACAAAAGTTCGTAACATTGAAACTGTTTGCAAAATGCTTGATACTCAAGGTGATGTTGCGAAGAAGATGTTGAAAGAAGGTATTGATAGCGATAGTAAAGCTATTCAAAACCTATAATTAATATTGGTATTCCTTTTAAATTTTTTGTGGATAATGTAAATGTTTACATTATCCATATTATTTATTAATATATTAATTAAAGATTTTAAAATTTTAA